>Ga0247742_10000034_pt1 | contig 121371 bp, 115 predicted proteins | sample UWRJL208509C2_FD_180944 | JGI IMG/M metagenome (GOLD analysis project Ga0247742, IMG submission 180944) | Plant litter microbial communities from Arlington Agricultural Research Station in Wisconsin, United States - UWRJ-L208-509C-2 | ecosystem: Environmental > Terrestrial > Plant litter >...
AGCGCGGCACCCACTTCCACCCCGGCGTCAACGTCGGCCGTGGCGGCGACGACACGCTGTTCGCTCTCGCAGCGGGCTCGGTCGAGTTCGGCGCGAAGGGTGGCCGCAAGGTCATCAACATCGTCGCAGCGGCGGCTGAGTAGTAACACTCTTCGTCGGCACAGGCCGACACCGGTGGAGCGAGCTTCGGCTCGCTTTCACCTTTTAAGCAGCAAACAGTTCACTGCAGTTCATTAGACAGTTCAGGTACGACAACACGAAGGGATGCGTTGTGGCTACCTTCGTTGACCAGGTAACGCTCCACCTCAAGGCGGGCGACGGCGGCGACGGCTGCGTGTCGGTCAAGCGCGAGAAGTTCAAGCCTCTCGCCGGCCCCGACGGCGGCAACGGCGGCAATGGCGGGGACATCTTCCTCGTCAGTGACAACTCCGTCACCACGCTGCTCGGCTTCCACCGCGCCCCGCACCGCAAGTCCGACAAGGGCGGCCCGGGAATGGGTGACCATCGCAACGGCTTCAACGGGGAGACCGTGGAGCTCGCCGTTCCGGTCGGCACCGTGGTCAAGGACGCCGACGGCAATGAGCTCATCGACTTCGCCGAACCCGGCATGCGCTACCTGGCGGCCGCGGGCGGCCAGGGCGGGCTCGGCAACGCCGCCCTCGCCTCGACCAAGCGCAAGGCCCCCGGTTTCGCCCTGCTCGGCACCCCCGGGGTCGACGGCGACGTCTACCTCGAGCTGAAGGTCGTGGCGGATGTCGCGCTCGTCGGTTACCCCTCGGCCGGCAAGTCCAGCCTGGTCGCCGCGCTCTCCGCGGCGAAGCCCAAGATCGCCGACTACCCCTTCACGACCCTGCACCCCAACCTGGGCGTCGTGCAGGCCGGAGAGGTGCGCTACACCGTCGCGGATGTCCCCGGTCTCATCGAGGGCGCCAGCGAGGGGAAGGGGCTCGGCCTCGAATTCCTCCGCCACGTCGAGCGCTGCTCCGCGCTGCTCCACGTACTGGACTGCGCCACGCTCGAACCCGGACGAGACCCGATCAGCGATCTCGACGTCATCCTCGGCGAACTCGCCGCCTACCCGGTGCCGGAGGGTCAGCTGCCGCTGCTCGACCGCCCGCAGCTCATCGCGCTGAACAAGATCGACGTGCCCGAGGCTCGCGATCTCGCCGACCTGGTGCGGCCGGAGCTCGAGGCTCGCGGCTACCGCGTGTTCGAGATCTCCGCGGTCAGCCGCGAGGGGCTGCGCGAGCTGTCCTACGCCCTCGCCGAGCTCGTGGAGCAGCACCGTGCCGAGCTCGCCGCGCAGCCCGTGGCCCCGCGGATCGTGCTCCGTCCGCGCGCCCAGAACGATGCCGGATTCGTGGTCCGCGTCGAGGGCGGGTCCGGTGGAAACATCTACCGCGTCGTCGGCGGCAAGCCCGAGCGCTGGGTTGCACAGACCAACTTCAGCAACGAGGAGGCGATCGGCTACCTCGCCGAGCGTCTCGCCAAGGGCGGCGTGGAAGACGCGCTGTTCAAGGCCGGCGCAGTCGGCGGTTCGACCGTCATCATTGGCCCGGTCGAATTCGACTGGGAGCCCACGCTCACCTCGACCGCGGAGCTCATCGCGGCCCCGCGTGGGACAGACCCGCGGCTGCTGCAGAACGATCGCCCGACGAGCAAGACCCGTCGCCAGGAGTATCTCGACCGCATGGATGCCAAGGCCGAGGCCCGCGCCGAGCTGGAGCGCGAGCGCGAGGCCGGTCTGTGGCAGGACGACGACGGGTTCGCGATCGCGAACGCGGAGACGGATGTCGCGGAGGACTCCACCACGAATGACTGAGCCGGCACATGCCTGAGCCGATCGCGGCGCGGGCCCAGGTCACGTCGAGGGCACAGATCACCTCTGCCCGCCGCATCGTCGTCAAGGTGGGGTCATCCTCCATCAGCGGCGCCAATGCGGGGCAGATCGGCCCGCTCGTTGATGCCCTCGCCGCCGCCCACGCGCGCGGCTGCGAGGTCGTGCTGGTGTCATCCGGTGCCATCGCGACCGGCATCCCGTTCCTCAAGCTCGACTCCCGGCCCACCGACCTCGCTACCCAGCAGGCCGCCGCCGCCGTCGGCCAGAACGTGCTCATCTACCGCTACCAGGAGAGCCTGCGCCGGTTCGGCATCGTCGCAGCGCAGGTGCTCCTCACCGCCGGTGACCTCGAGAATCCGACGCACCGTGGCAATGCGCAACGGGCGATGGAGCGTCTGCTCGACCTGCGAATCCTGCCGATCGTGAACGAGAACGACACCGTCGCCACCCAGGAGATCCGGTTCGGCGACAACGACCGGCTGGCCGCCCTGGTCTCGCAGCTGATCCACGCAGATCTGCTCGTGCTGCTGTCGGATGTCGACGCGCTCTACACGCGACCGCCGCAGCTTCCGGGTGCCCGCCGCATCGAACACGTCGCCTTCGACGAGGACCTGTCTGGCGTCGAGTTCGGCGACATCGGTGCCGCCGGCGTGGGAACCGGGGGCGCGGGAACCAAGGTGGCGGCAGCCCGGCTCGCCGCGTCCTCCGGCACTCCGGTGTTGCTGGCATCCACCACGCAGGTCGCCGAGGCGCTCAGCGGCGCCGAACTCGGCACCTGGTTCGCTGCCAACCCGAGCTGACGCCCTGCCGGTCGAGCGATGCGAGGATGGCCGCATGGACTTCGCCCGCTACCCGCTACGCTTCGTCGGTGAGGATCCGCTCGCCCCGATGTCGCGCGACAGCTGGCCGGCCACGCTGGCGCCGGTGCGCCAGCTGCTGACCGACGGGCTGGATCTCGGCCCGGCGACTGTCTTCGTCGGCGAGAACGGCGCGGGGAAGTCCACCGTCGTCGAGGGCATCGCGCTCGCCTACGGGCTCTCGGCCGAGGGTGGCTCGACCGGCGCGCGCCACACGACCCGGGCATCCGAGTCGCCGCTCGGCGATCACCTGCAGCTGCAGCGCAACATCGGCTCGGTGAAGGGCGGTTTCTTCCTGCGGGCCGAGACGGCGCACGGACTGTTCTCCTACCTCGAGAAGCACCAGGGCTTTCGCCCTGAACCGGTCTTCCATGAGCTTTCGCACGGCGAATCCTTCCTCGAACTGGTCGCCGACCGCTCGAAGTATCCCGGTCTCTGGGTGCTCGACGAGCCGGAGTCGGCCCTCTCGTTCTCGGGTTGCCTGTCGCTGCTGGTGTTGCTGAAGGAGATTCTGGCGAGCGGCAAGTCGCAGGTGATCCTGTCGACCCACTCCCCGATTCTCGCCACGCTGCCCGGCGCGGTCATCTACGAGATCGGCGACTGGGGGCTGCGACCGCGCGACTGGAACGAACTCACACTCGTCGACAGCTGGCGTCGCTTCCTCGCTGCGCCGGAGGGGTACCTCCGGCACCTCTGACCCGTGCCCCGCACAGCCGCTCCCCGTTCGGCGCTCCCCGTTCTGCGCTCCCCGTTCTGGGGCCTGGGTTCTGAGAACGTACAGCCGTAACGTCGAGCGTGACAGAGCTTGGGGGAGCAATGGCACAGGTAGTGACGCGCGCGGCAGACGGTTCTGCCCTCCGCACGAGGATTCCGGCATTCGACGCCAGCACCGCCTGCCTCGCGGTGCCGACGCTCGAACGGGGACGGGTCGGGCGGACGCTCGGCGCGAGTCCGCTGCATCCTGACGCGGTCGCGTCCTACCGCAAGGCTGTCGCCGAGCACCGGGTCGCCGCGATCCTCGCGCGCTTCGGTGTGGACTGGACCATGCTGCATTCGCTGCCGCTCCCGGGCGGCTCCGTCATCGATCACCTTGCCGTCGGCCCACGCGGCGTCTATGCCATCACCTCGCTCGATCTGACCGGCGCGCGAGTTCGCGTCGACGACCTCTCCGTCTCCGCCGACGGCACCCGCACCGAACACCTCAGTGCCGCGCACTACGCCGCGGAGCTCGCGGCTCAGCACCTCAGCAACCTCGCCGGCGTGACGGTGCCGGTCATCCCGGTCGTCGTGATCCGTGCCAAGGAGCTCCGTTTCGTCAGCGAGAGCCCGGTGGTCGCTGTCGTCGCGCCGGGTGAGCTCAGCCGCTGGCTGCTCACCCGCCGTCACCGGCTCTCGACGCGGGTCAGCGCCTACTTCTCCCTGGTCGCGGAAGACCCGCAGACCTGGCTTGCCAGCTCCGGGCCGGGCGAGGCCTCCGGCGACGAACCGAGCGAGGCCTTCCGTGCGCTGCGCCAGCGGGTGGATGCCGCGAACCGTCGCCGTCGTGCCTGGAAGTCGGCCGCACTCGGGCTGGCCGGGTTGGGGCTGCTGTTCGCGTTGGCCCTCGGCCACAGCGCGCTGAGCGCCATCGCTTGACCGCCCCGCCTGACCCTGCTGCCCCGCCCCTCTGCGGGTCGGCGTGGCCGCCGCGCGCGTACAATCGCTGCATGCCTGAGATCGCCGTCGCCGCGCGCTCCGAAGAGACCGCGCGCACTGACGTGACACTGACCCAGAAACTCGAGGATGCCCGGGTCGCGTCCCGCGCGCTGGCAACCGCCACGACCGACCTCAAGAACCGTGCGCTGCACGCCATCGCCGACGCCGTCGAGTCGAACGCCGGTCGCATCATCCCGGCCAACGACCTCGACCTGGCGAACGGCCGCGAGAGCGGCCTGAGCGAGGGGCTGCAAGACCGGCTCCGGCTCGATGAGACGAGACTGGCCGGGCTGGCCGAGGCGGTGCGTCAGATCGCCGCCCTCACCGATCCGGTCGGCGAGAATGTGCGCGGGCAGAGCCTGCCCAACGGCCTGAAGCTCAGCGAGGTGCGCGTGCCCTTCGGCGTCGTCGGCGTGATCTACGAGGCCCGCCCGAACGTCACCATCGATATCGCGGCGCTCGCGTTGAAGAGCGGCAACGCCGTCGTGCTGCGCGGGGGCAGCGCCGCCCAGAACACCAACCGGGTGCTGGTCGAACTGATCCAGGAGTCGCTCGCCAGCGCAGGACTGCCGGGGGAGTCGGTGCAGACCATTGACGAGTTCGGTCGCGACGGTGCCCGCCAGCTGATGCAGGCGCGCGGCCACATCGACGTCCTCATCCCGCGCGGCAGCGCCGACCTCATCAATACGGTCGTCGCCGAATCGACCGTCCCGGTGATCGAGACCGGTGCCGGCGTGGTGCACATCTTCCTCGATGAATCGGCGAACCTCGAATGGTCGGTCGACATCGTCGTGAACGCGAAGGTGCAGCGCCCGAGCGTCTGCAACGCGCTCGAGACCCTGCTGGTGCACGAGACGGCGGCGGCGCGGCTGCTGCCCTCCGTGCTGGGCGCGCTGCGGTCATCCGGCGTCACGATCCACGGCGACGAGCGCACGCTGGCGCTGTTCCCGGATGCCGTCCCCGCCACCGCCGAGGACTGGTCGACCGAATACATGAGCCTCGATCTGTCGGTGCGGATCGTCTCCGGGCTCGACGAGGCGATCGAGCACATCCGGGACTACTCGACGGGACACACGGAGTCGATCGTCACCAACGATCTCGGCAACACCGAGCGCTTCCTCGCCGAGGTCGACTCCGCTGTGGTCATGGTCAACGCCTCGACCCGGTTCACCGACGGCGGAGAGTTCGGCTTCGGTGCCGAGGTCGGGATCTCCACCCAGAAGCTGCACGCGCGCGGCCCGATGGGGCTGCCGGAACTGACGAGTACGAAGTGGATCGTGCGCGGCAATGGTCAGGTGCGCGGCTGAGCCCGACCCGCTTGATAGGCTTGTCGCGTTGTACCCGAAGGCGTTTTATCCAAAGAATGGGACTGGTGATTTTCGGTGCTGAGCACGATCGTTCGCGCTGCTGAGGAGACCTCGCACGCACTCATCTTCCCCAACTGGGTCTTTCCGCTGATCGCCGCCGTGGTATTCACCGTCCTCGGTTTCGTCACCTACAGCTTCCGTGACGTGTCCAACCGTCACGCGGGCAAGACCGGCAGCACCGCCAGCGGCCACACGACGGATCACTGACCTCGGCCCACCCGTGACCGATACCGCGCAGCGTCGCGCCCGAATCGGCGTGATGGGCGGCACCTTCGACCCGATCCATCACGGCCACCTGGTCGCGGCCAGCGAGGTCGCCCAGTCATTCGACCTCGATGAGGTCATCTTCGTTCCCACCGGGATGCCGTACCAGAAGAGCGGCGTCACCGAGAGCGAGCACCGCTATCTGATGACGGTGATCGCCACGGCCGCCAACCCGCGCTTCACGGTGAGCCGGGTGGACATCGACCGGGCCGGGCCCACGTACACGATCGACACGCTCCGCGACCTGCGGGCGCTGCATCCCGATGCCGAACTTTTCTTCATCTCCGGCGCCGACGCCATCGCTCAGATCTTGGACTGGAAAGACGTACGCGAGCTATGGTCGCTTGCGCATTTCGTTGCTGTGACTCGGCCGGGACATCAGCTGAGTATTTCCGGTTTACCATCCACCGACGTAAGCTTGTTGGAGGTGCCGGCCCTCGCAATCTCCTCTACTGATTGCCGTAGCAGGGTCAGCAGGGGATTCCCGGTGTGGTATTTGGTTCCCGATGGCGTTGTTCAATACATCTCCAAGCACCACTTGTATCGGAGTGCGACATGACAGCATGGCAAGATCAGCCGCCGCTGAGCAGGCGACAGGTTCGACAGAACGAACGCAGTGGGTCCGCCGAAGGACAGCTCGACGTGGATGCCGCGCGCCCTCGTGAGGGCTGGGATGTCGACGCCCGCCGCACTGCCGTGCCCCAGAACACCGCAGCATCGGGCACCGCAGCATCGGGCACCGCAGCACCCGACAAAGCAGCACCCGAAAGCACCGCGGCCGCAGACGCTGAGGTCACCCGCACGCCCGTCGCGGGTGGGCGCCGTGCGCAGCGCGCCGTCGGTCCCGCCTCGGTGGAGACCGAAACCGCCCACGACCTCGAGGGCGGCAGCAACGGTGAGCCGCTCATCTACGCCACCCAGGGACGACTCCCGCAGCCTCCGAACTCCGACGGGCAACACTCCCGCCGCCGCTCCGTCTCTGCGGTACCCGAGGCGACGGATGCCGCAGCCGAGCAGACCCCCTATCGGGTGCGCGACTTCAGCCCAGAGACCCGCCCGCGCTTCACCGCTCCCGAGACCGAGGAGTGGGCGCCTCCGGTCACGCCGTCCGATCTGGATTACCGCACCCAGGGCGCGCCCTTCCCGGCGCCGACCGCAGCGACTCCCGTCGTGATGCCTCCCATCGTTCCGATCGACAGTGCCCCCGTGGCACCGGCCACCCCCGTGGCATCTGCCGCGCCCGAAGAGCGCACGATGACCCGTCGCGAGCTTCGTGCCCGTGAGCAGCGCGCCCTGCAGGAGCAGGGTCTCGCCGGTGCTCCGGTTCAGGCCGAGCCTGCGCCCGCGCCGGTAGCGCCTGCCCCCGCAGCGCAGGCACCCGCATCCGCGGCTCCCGGTTTCGACGACCTGCTCGCTCCGGCCTCGGACGCACCGGTGCGCGCCGACGTGGTGGAGACTGTCGCCCCGCCCGCTCTCGTCGATCCCCTGGTCACGCCTCGTGTCGTGCCCGCGGCATCCGAATCGCAGACTCCGGGGGAGTCGCTCTCGCTGCTCGACCGTGCGGCCGAGGAGCAGACTCCCGCAGCACCGCTGCGACTGCGTGATCGCTTCCGTCGCCAGGCCGCCCCGGTTGACGAGATCGCGCCCGATGTCGACGTACCCGACGTCGACGTACTCGACGACGACGTGCCCGAGGACGAGGTGATCGTCGCCGAGATCGTCGAACAGGTCGCCGAAGTACCCGCCCCTGAGGCGCCTCGCGCCCCCGTCGCTCCCGAGCCCGCGGTCGCCCCCGCGTCCGCGTCATCGTCAGAGCCCAGCACCGACACCGGCAGCTTCGTGCCGCCGGTCGGACACTGGTCCACGCAGGCCACGATCGACGATGACGAGCAGTTCCAGCAGCAGCCCCTCGCCCGCAATATCGGCGCGACGAGTGGCGCGATCACCACCAATGCTCTCGTCATCCCGTCCCTCCCGTCGGAAGAATTGCTGCGTCCGCTCGGCGCGACCGGCGAGATCCTGATCACCGGCTCGATCGACCTGCCCCGCAGCATGGGCGCCACCGGCGCCCACCCGGCCCGCTACGACCACTCCGATGTCGATGCTCTGCTCGAGGCGGACGACCGCGAAGACGCGCACCCCGAATCCGCTCCCGTGCGTGCCATCCGCGCCGTGAGCACGCACACCTCCACCCGTGGCGTCATGGACGCCCGCAAACCCAAGGGCAACTCCCGTCTGCCGATCATCCTGGGCGTCACCGGCGCCGTGCTGGTCGTCGGAATCGTCGCCCTCGTCGTCGCAGGAATGATCTTCAAGATCTTCTAGATCTCGACCATCCTCAGTCCTGTGACTTTCTTCCTTTTCTCTTCTTTCCCCGTTAGGACCCCGTGACCGCGACCGACCATGCCCGCGAACTGCTTCAGATCGCCGCCAACGCTGCCGACTCCAAGCAGGCCGAGGATCTCGTCGCGCTCGACGTGTCCGGCCCGCTGCCCCTCACCGACATCTTCCTGCTCGCCACCGGACGCAACGAGCGCAACGTCGTCGCGATCGCCGGCGAAATCGAAGACAAGCTGATCGAGGCCGGCCACAAGCCGCTGCGCCGCGAGGGCCGCGCCGAGGGTCGTTGGATACTGCTCGACTTCGGCGACCTCGTCGTCCACGTCTTCCACGAGGAGGACCGCATGTACTACTCACTCGAGCGTCTCTGGAAGGATTGCCCGGTCATCCCGATCGACGTCCCCGTCCGCGAGAACGCCGACTGATACCGACCGAGCTCCCTTCCTGGAGGGGACCGACGGATGACCCCGCTCGGGTCATCTCCCTCGTCGACGCCTGGGCGCACTCCGCCGCCCTCCGCGAGCTCGCCACCTCCTTCGGCGGACACCCGCCCGCCACCGACCCCCTGCCCTGGCTCGACGCGTTCTCCGCTGCCCATTGGGATTTCCGCGGCGGGCGTGAGCGCAACCTCGCCCGCACGCCCGACCTGACGTCGGAGCAGGAACGTCTCGTCCTCCAACTCGCGCCCGCGCTGGGGCTCGCCGGGCAAGAGCACCCGGCGCGCGACCACTACGACACCGTGGTCATGACCGGCGGCATGGTGCGCACCGACGTCGTGAAGCCGCGGCACGTCGCAGCCCTTCTGGCGGCCGGCTTGCGGGCGCGGCGGGTCGTCTTCCTCGGCGGCTTCCGTCCCTTTGCCGGCGACGAGGCAGAGCTCGCCCGCGTGCTCGGATTGGACGCCCACGACGAGTTCTCGGCGATGGTCGCCGGCATGCAGGCGGCGTTCGGTCCGCTCGGTGAGCCCGCGGTGCGGGAAGAGATCGCTGCAACGCCGTTCGGCTCGTGGCGCGAACTTCGCTGGAGCCGGGGTGCGGTGGAATTCGTGGTGCTGGCGGCGCCGTCATCCGCTCCCGAGTCGCGCCGGGCGGACACCGCAGACACCTACCGGTTCTGGGCGCGGCACAGCGCAGGGGAGCAGAGCGTGCTGCTCGTGACGACCCCGATCTACGTTCCCTACCAGGGTGCTGCGGCGGTGCAGACGCTCGGCCTGGAGCACGGCATGGCCGTGGAGACCATCGGCACCTCTGCGGCAGCGGGCGACCTGGGGGAGCACAGCCAGGTCTTCACGGCGGCCCACCACCTGCAGGAGCTGCGTTCGGCGATCCGCGGCATGCGATCCTTGCGCGACGCACTCACTTAACACATTCGGTAACACGTTTGTGTGGGCGAGACGGCGATTGCGATACTCGACGGAACCCCAGTCCCGTCTCTCTCGTACAGCAATGGCGTTGTCGTGCGACGTGTCCACCCCTCATCCGCATCGGTGCCCATGATCTCCCTCCGCAACGTCAGCAAGACCTTCGGCGAGGGCCCGCGCGCGGTCGTCGCGCTCGACGATGTCAGCCTCGAGGTCGCGCGGGGGGAGATCTTCGGCGTGGTCGGGCAGAGCGGCGCCGGCAAGAGCACCCTGATCCGCACCGTCAATCTGCTGGAGCGACCCGATTCGGGCACCGTCATCGTCGATGGGGTCGACCTCACTGCTATCGGGCCCGGCCAGCTCCGGCTCGCACGGCAGAAAATCGGCATGATCTTCCAGCACTTCAATCTGCTGTCCAGTCGCACCGTGCGCGGCAACGTCGAGTTCGCCCTCGAGGTCACCGGCGCCGATCGCCGGGAGCGACGTCGTCGTGCCGACGAGATCCTCGACCTGGTCGGTCTTACCGACAAGGCGGAGTCCTACTCCAACCAGCTCTCGGGCGGCCAGAAGCAGCGGGTCGGGATCGCCCGCGCCCTCGCCGCGGAGCCGACAGTGCTGCTGTCGGACGAGGCGACCTCCGCCCTCGACCCCGAGACCACCCGCTCCATCCTCGACCTGATCCGCACGATCAACGAGCAGCTCGGCCTCACCGTGCTGCTGATCACCCACGAGATGGATGTCGTGAAGGCGATCTGTGATTCGGCCGCCCTGCTCGAGCGGGGTCGCATCGTCGAGCAGGGACGACTGGTCGAGCTGATCTCCCGGCCCGGATCGCGGCTCGCCGGCGAGCTGTTCCCGCTGGGCGCTGTGCCGCCGCACGTCGGCAGCACCATCATCGACATCACCTTCAGCGGCGGCTCGGCCGATCGCCCGGTGATCGCGCAACTCGCACGCACGCATGGTCTGGACGTCAGCATCCTGGGTGCCATCATCGAGACCATCGGGGGCAATCAGGCCGGCCGTACCCGGCTGGAGTTGCCCGGGGAACCGGCCGTCAACGCCGCGGCGATCGCGGATCTGCGGTCGCAGGGCCTTCTGGTGGAAGTGCTGGGGGGTGCAGCGGCATGAACAACGACCCGAGTGCTCCCGGCTTCTGGCCGGCGCTGCTGCAGGTGCTGCTCACGGGGACCGGCCAGACGCTCTACATGGTGTCGGTCGCCCTGGCGATCACGCTCATCGTCGGCCTGCCGCTCGGCATCGTGCTGGTCGGTACCGAACGCGGCGGCCTGTTCGCCGCGCCGTTCGGCAGCCGCGGGCTCGGCATCGCCATCAACCGCGTGCTCGACTTCATCGTCAACCTGGGGCGGTCCATCCCCTTCATCATCGTGATGATCGCGATCATCCCGTTCACCCGGTTAATCGTCGGCACCTTCATCGGCACGACCGCCGCCATCGTGCCGCTATCGATCGTCGCCATCCCATTCTTCGCCCGCATGGTCGAGATCGCCCTGAAGGAGATCGATCCGGGCCTCACCGAGGCGGCGGAGTCGCTCGGCGCCACGCGAGGACAGATCGTCTGGAAGGTGTTCGTGCCCGAGGCACTGCCGAGCATCGTGCTCGGACTCGCGACCACCATCACGTCGATCATCAACTTCTCGGCCATGGTCGGCGTCGTCGCCGGCGGCGGCCTCGGCGATGTCGCCTTCCGCTACGGCTACCAGGGCTTCAATACGCCGTACATCGTGGCGGTGATCATCGTGATCTTCGTGATCGTGCAGATCATCGCCAGCGTCGCCGCACTGATCGCCCGTCGTCTACTGCACGAGACCTCGTCGCAGGTCAGCCTGAGCACCCTCATCTCCTTTCCCACCAGTCGCACCCAGCAGAGCATCTGACCCTCACCTCCGAACGGACACAGCACCCATGAAGATCTCCACCCGAATCGCCGGCATCGCCACCGCGGTAGCCCTCGTCGCAACGCTCGCCGCCTGCTCCTCCGCAACGCCGGCGGCCGACTCCGGCACCCCGGCGGTCAAGGACCTCGGCACGATCAAGGTCGGGGCGCTGCAGACGCCGGCCGGCGACATCCTGAAGTACGTGAACGACAACCTCGCGAAGAAAGCGGGGCTCACCATCGAGTTCGTGCCGTTCACCGACTACAACACCCCGAACACCGCCCTCGCCGACGGCTCGATCGACGCGAACCTGTTTCAGAACGCGACCTTCCTGAAGACCTTCAACACTGCGACCTCGGGCGATCTGGTGAGCGTCGGCCAGGTCTACCTGCCGACCGCGGCCTTCTACAGTGACAAACTCACCAGCCTGAAGCAGCTGAAAGACGGGGCGACCATCGCCATTCCGAGCGACCCGACCAACGAAGGGCGCGCGCTGAAGATCCTGGCGTCGAAGAAGCTGATCGAGACCACCGCGGAACCGACCAAGCTCAGCGACATCACCGCCAATCCGAACAAGTACGTCTTCAAGGAGATCGACAACGCCACCCTGGCGCGTTCGCTCCCCGACGTGGACACCGCCTTCGTCACCATCTCCTTCGCCCTCCCGGCCGGCCTCACTGCCAAGCAGGCGATCCTGATCGAGCCGAGCGACAGCCCCTACTACAACGTGCTGGCGACCTCGCCGAAGCTGGAGAAGGACCCGCGCGTCACCGCCCTCTACAAGCTCCTGCTGTCCGCGGACGCGCAGAAGTTCATGGAGAAGACCTGGGGCGGTCTCGTGGTGCCGTTCACGAAGTAACGCGGCGGGTGCGCCGGGGCCGCATCAGCCACGGCCGCAGCGCCCGGGTGACGAGCGGCAGCGCGAAGTAGGTCATGATCGGCGAGACGATCAGCACGAGCACCAGCACCCGCACGAACAGTGGCCAGCCGACGTCGACGAACGACAGCAGCCAGTTGACGAAGAGGCTCAACGGATAGAAGACGACGATGATGCTGATCATCTGCTTCCAGCGTGGGGGAACGGATGTCGTCGCCGCCAGCACCTCCACCGTCGCGGGTTCGTCGAACCATCCCTCGATGCCGGTGCGCTTCTCCTGTCGGGTGTCTTCGACGAGCCCCAAGGCGCTGGCGACCCACCACTCGCGCTCGGTGGAGTTCTCCCATCCGGCGAGACTCTCGGCATCGGCGAAGCGGTAGAGCATGTGCCACTGAGGTGATGCCGGGTCGGGGCGCACCCAACCCGAGCCGAGATAGCCCGGTGCCGTGCTGAGCAGGTCCTGCCCGGCGCGCGCCCAGGCCGAGACCTCTTTGATGCGATCGGGGGAGACTGTGCGGGTGATCGAGACGGTGATCGGTTCAGCTGCCATGTCCCCAGTGTGCACGGTTCCCAGTGTGCACGGTCCTGAGTGTGCACGGTCGCCAGTGTGCACGCGTTCTTGAGAGCTCGCGAAATGTAGTAATCTAATCAGGTTGCTTGATCGAGAAATCGAAAAACATGGGTCCATGGCGCAGCCCGGTAGCGCACCTGCATGGCATGCAGGGGGTCAGGGGTTCGAATCCCCTTGGATCCACCAGAAGAGCAGATCAGAGGTCCTTCCCGAACAGGGGAGGGCCTCTTTTCTGTCTGCCGATCTGCTCGGTGCGGTTCTGGGTGCCGCCCGGCGCGCATCGTGGCACGAACCCGGCCCTGCAGCACAATGTATCCATGAGCATCCAGCGTCCGAGCGCGCGAACCACGGTGTCGGAGCGTGTCGCCGACGCCATCACGAAGTTCAGTGGCTCGATGACCTTCGTCGTCCTGCACATCATCTGGTTCGGAGTCTGGATCGGGTACAACGTGATCGTGCCGAACGGATTCGATCCGTTCCCGTTCGGACTCCTCACCCTGATCGTCTCGCTCGAGGCGATCTTCCTCTCCACCTTCGTGCTGATCAGTCAGAATCGGCAGTCCGCCCGCACCGATCAGCGGGCGGCGCAGGACTTCGACACCGACCTCTACTCCCGCGCCCTGTCCGAGCTGATGAGCGAACACCTGGGTGTGAGCCAGGACGAGGTGCGACAGCGCTTCGAGCAGTTGAAGTCCGGCGCGCAGCAGCAGGATTCCGCATCGGGGCAGAAATCGTGATCACGCACTAGGCGAGGTAGCGCTCCTCCGACGCCAGCGCATCCCGTAGTGACGAACGGTTTCTGATGCCGAGCTTCGGGAAGATCCGGTACAGATGACCGCTGACCGTGCGAGCGGAGAGGTGCAACCGCTGCCCGATCTCCTTGTTGGTCAGCCCCCGTGCCGCCAACTCCGCCACCGCCTGCTCCTGAGCGGTCAACGCCGGCGACACCTCCTCGCGACGGAGATGTTCACCGGAGGCCCGGAGCTCCGCGGCCGCGCGGTCGGCCCACGGCCGGGCACCCAAGCGTTCGAAGGTGGACCAGGCGTCGAAGAGGTGCTGACGGGCGTCGGCGGCCCGACGCTCACGACGCAGCCGGGTGCCGAACTCCAGCTGCACTCGCGCGTAGTCGAAGGGCCAGTCTGCGGCGCCCTTCACCCCGAGAGCACGCTCGAACGCGTGCTCCCATCGTCCGTCGCTGTCGACGAGTCCGCCAGCGGCGTACGTGAGGAGAGCCAGCCGAGGAGACATGGCGGGCAGTCCCGCCTCGACCATCGCGGCGTGGTGTGCGCGCGCCTCCTGAACGCGGCCGGTGCGCATTGCCGACTCCACCAGATCGTGGGCGACTCGCAGTGCGTGGGGAATACACGATTCGAACCGACCCGCCTGGCTGAGCATCGAGGCCTGACGGTACACGGTCTCCCAATCGCCCTGCCCGGCCGCGGCGATGACCCTGGCATGGTTTCCGAATCGGCGGATGCTGAGCGAATCCAACCGCATGGCGAGTTCGTCGATCTTCTCCACGGACCGCATCGCGGACTGCACGTCCCCGCGCGCGCCGGCGAGAAGTGCCTCCACATAGAACAGCGTGCTCGCCCCCGGTGTAGGGCGGTCGCCGGCGACGGTGCCGAGTCCCTCCCGTGCAGACTCGCCCGCCTGCTGCCACCGGCCCGCCTCATAGTCGTGGAGGCTCACCAGCGCGAGCGAGCGCACGTAGAGGTGGGTCTCGGCCGCATTGCGTCCCCTGTCGACCAGTCGTCTCGCGGCCGGGATCGCGGTGCCTTCCAGATCGAAGAAGATTGCCGCGGTGAGAAGTTGCAGGATGTAGCCGGCGTCATCGTCCGGGCCGATCTCGGCGAGCATCTGCCGCACCCGAACTCGCTCCCAGGTGCTGGCGTGGGCCGCGTCTGCGAAGGCGACGCTGAGGGTGCGCAGCGGCTCGGGAACATTGGGCTCGAGGTTCTTGAGCGCGGCGAAGAAGGATTGCCACTCCTGGCGATGACCCGCAGTCCAGCACAGCCGGAGCCAGGAGTTCATCCCGTCGATGAGCTCCACGTCGGAGGGATCCCAGCCGTGCGAACCCGACTCGATCGCCGCCCTGAGGGTGGCGACGGCGGCCCGACTGCCCGCGCCGCTCTCCAGCTGCGCGAAGGCCTCGACCACGGCCGCGTAGATCGAGCCCGGGCTGCCACCGGTCGGTCGTGCCTGCCGTAGAAGGTCGGAGGAGACATCCGTCTCATCGGGGATTTCCGCCGAGATGTACGCCGCGCGGGCGAGCCGCCGTTGACGGTCGTCCGCGAGTGGACTGAGGTGCGCCGCACGGGTCAACAGGTGCGACGCGGTGCTCAGGTCTCCTCGCAGCGCGGCCGCGGCGGCCGCCTCTTCCACCGTCGACGCGGTCTTCTCGTCGGCATCCGAGGCGGCCTCGGCCAGGTGAAACGCTCGATCCTCCAGCGATGAGCCGGGCAGGCTCGACAGGATGAGGTGCACGTCGCGCCGCTCCTCGGTAGTGGCACGGGCGAGCACCAGCGAGGGGATCAACGGGTGTGTGAACCGCGCTGTCAACGACTCTGCATCGACCCGGACGAGACCGTGTCGTTCGGCGGGAGCGAGATCGCCGACGGTCTGATGCGCGGCAGCGAGCGAGCGCAGATCTCCGTGGGGGTCGAGGGCGAGCACCAGCAGCGCCGCGGAGGTTCGCCCCGGGAGTGCGTCGAGCATTCCCGCGAAGGGCGACGGGGTGTCGATCGCCGCCCAGGGAGCAGCGACCCGCCATTCACCGAATCCGTTCCCGCTCTTCCGCAGGTGCTGGACGAATTCGAGCAGGGCGAGGGGATTGCCTTCCGCCTGGTTCAACACCTGCGCACGGGCATGCCCTGGCAGGTCCGGCTCGACGGCGTGCAGCAGCGATTCCGCATCGGGTCGGGACAGGCGCCCGAGGGCGATCCTGCGGTTGACGGTCAGGGCGGTCGGCTCGCGGCTCGCCACCAGGATGCCGACGTTCAGGCCGGACAGCCGCCGCGCGAGAAACGACAGGGCGCCGGCCGAGGCGTCGTCGATGTGGTCGGCATCGTCGACGATGAGCACGAGGGGTGCCTCGTCGGCGACGACCGCGAGCAGGGAGTGCACCGCGTTGTAGAGCACGAGCGGCTCGGGGGCCGTGCCCGCGCCGATGCCCAATGCGGCCCGCAGTGCCGTGCGCTGTTGATCCTCGAGCCCCGCGATGCGATCGACGATCGGCAGCAGGAGCTGATCGAGCGCCCCATAGGCGATGTGGCTGTCGGCGCTCAGCCCCGCGCTGCTGAGTACGCGCAGGCCCGCCTCATGAGCGAGGTCGGCTGCTGCGTCGAGAAGGGCGCTCTTCCCCGAGCCCGGCTCACCCAGCATTGCGACCGCGGCGCCGGAGGTCGCCAGCGACAGCACGAATTCCCGCAGCACCTCCAATTCGTGATCGCGACCGATAAGGGGAGCCGCCGAGTGCTCGCGGTCCGGGCGGACGCGGTGGATCGGGGTGACCAGGCCCAGGGAATCAAGCACGTCCATGATCACTCCTTCTCGCATCGGCTATGTCCCACTCGGCGGAGGGCATGACCGGAGAGTCGTGACCGGCAAGTGGGGGAGCCACACATGCAATACTGGCCAGAGTAAACCGCGGCGTCGTCGCTGCCTGCACGGCTATTTGAGTACCGGCTAGCGGGGGTGTCGCCCCATCGCCCGGCAGCGAGAGGTGCGCACGAGATAGATGAAGGTCACGATCGCCGATGACGACGTGCTGCTGCGCGAGGGCCTCAGCAGCCTGTTGATCGCGCGCGGTTTCGACGTCGTCGGCCAGGCGTCGACCGCCGACGACATCGTGGCGCTCACCCGCTTGGCGCGGCCGGACCTGGTTATCCTCGATATCCGGATGCCGCCCACCCAGACGGTGGAGGGGCTCACCGCCGCGAAGCAGATCCGCGCCGAGTTCCGTGACATCGGCATCGTCCTGTTGTCCGCCCACGTCGAGGTCGAACTCGCCACGGAACTCCTGGCGAGCGGACGGGCTATCGGGTACCTGCTCAAGAGCAGGATCGCCGAGGTCGACGACTTCTACGACACCCTCTCCACCGTGGCCAAAGGGGGCGTCGTCGTCGACCCGGCATTGGTCAGCGAGCTGTTCAATTCGCAGCGTCGCGCCGATGAACTCGCCGCGCTCACCCAGCGTGAGCGCGATGTGCTGGCGCAGATGGCCGAGGGTCGATCCAACTCGGGCATCGCCCGGGAACTCTGGATCAGCGAGGCGACCGTGGAGAAGCACGTGCAGCGCATCCTGCTCAAGCTCGGACTGACCGGGTCGAACGACGACCACCGGCGGGTGCTGGCCGTTCTGAGGTTCCTGGATGCATCCTGAGAAGGCTCAGTGGCATTAGGCTGCGTGCGTGAAGTCCCCCCGAGCTTTCGTTAACACGATCAGGCGCACCGCCACCCGGCCCGTGACGCAGGCACAACGCGACCGACGGTCGCGGTTGGATGAGCTGAAGCGGCTGCAGGGCGAACGCCAGGCGCTCCTGCGGCTCGGCGCTCTGGCGGGCACGGCGCCGATCGCTGAGCTCTTCGACGCCATCGCCGAGGAGCTGGCGCGCGTCGTCGACCTCAAGACGGGGGAGACGCACGAGGACATGTCGGGGCTGTCTCGATTCAATCCGGATGCGACCCTCACGCTCCTTGCCGCGTGGGGCAAGGTGCCGGACTATCCCTCTCCCATCGGATCCACCTGGCCGCTGCTGGACGGCGACAGCGCGAACGGACGGGTCTATCGCACCGGCCGTCCCGCGCGTCTGGAGGGCACCATTCCGGTGACGGGGTCGATCTCCGGGCGCCTGGGGGTGATTCGCGCGAACTCGTCGATCGCGGTCCCGATCTTCGTCGACGAACAGCTCTGGGGCTCGGCCACCATCGTCTCCGATCGGCCGGAGGCGCTGCCGCCATCGACCGAGGCACGACTCGCCGACTTCGCCGCACTGGTCTCGACCGCGATCTCCAGTGCCCAGCGTCGTGAGGAGGTGCGACGCCTGGCCGAGGAGCAGACTGCCATCCGTCGCGTCGCCACCGTGGTCGCAGAGCAACCCCCGCTGTCCGTCGTCTTCGAATCCGTATGCGCAGAGCTGCGCACCCTGCTGGGGGTGGATGACACCAAGGTCGTGCAGTTCGAGCGTGACGGACGCACCACTGTCGTCGGGGCGGACGGGGCGACGGAGGAGATGATGCCGATCGGCTACAGTTCGGTGCTGGACGAGTCCCTCGCTGTGGAGCGCGTGCGAAGGACCGGGCGAGCCGTACGCATCGACAACTACGACGAAATCGAGGGAAGCGAGGCGGGTCGGGTACGCGACGCCAGCATCCAGGCCTCGATCGCGCACCCGATCCGTCTCGGAGATCGCCTCTGGGGAGCGCTCGCGGTGGCATCGTCCAGTGCCGCCCGGATCACCGACCAGATGCTTCCGCCCGTCGCTGACTGCGTCGAGCTCATCGCCACGGCGATTCGCAACACCGAGGCCGCGGAGAATCTGCGTGCCTCCCGCGAACGCATCGTCACCGCGGCCGACGAGGCCCGTCGGCGATTCGAACGCAACCTCCACGACGGTGCGCAACAGCGCCTGGTCGCACTGGCGCTCGAGCTCCGACACAATGTGCAGGTGTCGGATGTCATCGACACCGCGGCGATGGCCGGTGAGCTCGAATCCATCGTCACCGACCTCCGCGACCTGTCCCGGGGTCTGCACCCTGCCGTGCTCTCCGAGGCCGGGCTACCGGGCGCGATCAAGATGCTCGTGCGTCAGTGTGCGACGCCGACGTCATTGCGGATGCCCGACGCCTGGCCCGAGATCGGCGACCGCACGCAGGTGGCGTGCTTCTACCTGCTGTCGGAGGCGCTCACCAACATCGTCAAACACTCCCGCGCGACCGCGGCAGAGCTGACGGTGGAGATCACCGACGACCATCTGGATGTGGTGGTGAGGGACGACGGTGTCGGTGGGGCGCGACTGGGAGTCGGTTCCGGATCGGGCCTGGTTGGCATCGCCGACCGGGTCGAGACGCTGGGAGGGCTGCTGACCGTGGAGAGCATCGAGGGTCGCGGCACCACGCTGACCGCGCGTCTCCCGCTCAAATCGAGCGCTTCGTCGCTGCTCGGCGGTGAGGCTGCACCGGGTTGGTGACGGTCTCAGCCCAGGCCGGCGACGAGCTGCTGCACGGCCTCCACCGATAGATCGGACTTGGAGATGAAGCCGGCGACGGCGGCGTCTTCGATCAGTCCCTCGTAGTCCTCTCCGGACCGGGTGGAGATGATGATGATGCGGCTGGCGATGTCGGGGGCGCGTTCGATCAGCATGTGCGCCAGGCCGAATCCGCTCTCGGTCCCCAGCGATACGTCGATGAGGACGACGTCAGGGTGGAAGCGGTCGAACACGTCGATGGCGGAGGCGATGTCGGTCGCCCCCTCGACCTCGAGCACCTCGCCGGCACCGAGCAGGCGCTGAGCTACGAACAGAAAGCGTTCGTTGTCGTCGACGACGAGGCAGCGGGCGGGCATCCCTCGACTATCGCAGAACATCACGACAACTCACATTCCTGCTAGCCGCCATTTGCAGGATTGGCCGATCGAGAACGTTCGAACGTGGCGACGATCGCCGTTGCGTCGTCCGGAAGGCGGTCGTCACTGGTCCGTCCACCCGCCGCGGCGATCTGGCCGCGCCCGATGAGTCCGAATGGGTCGTCGTCTTCCGCACCCGCGTCGGACGCGATCGTGAGCCGCAGGCACGATTCGTCGATGGCCACCGTCACATCCACCCGTCTCGCGCCGAGTGTCGTGTAGTGGTCGATCGCCGCGGAGGTCGCGCGGAACACGGCGAGCTCTATCGCGAGCGGAAAGCGCACGACATCCGCAGCGTGCACGTCGACGAGGATCGTCGCGCGACGGGAGAGGGAGCGGAGGCCGGCGGGGATTCCCGCGTCGATCAGGATCGAGGGAAAGATGCTCTGCTCGATCAGCCGCAGCTCGGCCGCCATCTCGGTGATCGCGCTGATGACCCGCGTGAGGTTCTCGTGCTCCGGCGTGCCCGCGGACGCGGAGGCCTCCTGCACGCGCAGGTCCAGGGCAAGCGCGACGAGGCGCTGACTGGTTCGTCCGTGGAGCTCGCGCTCGAGCCGCTGGTACGTGGCCTCCGAGTGGGCGAATGCCGCCTCCAGGTAGGCCTCCAGCTCGTCGACGCGCCCCGCGCGGTCCGTCCCGTCCATGATTCTCTCCCCGCTCGGCAATCGTGATCAGTATCGCATCGGGAGTGCTCCTCCCCAGAGATTCTCGATGTGAGCTTCGGTCACGTAGTCTGGAGGCGAACTGCAGACCGGGGATGGGGGAGCGGATGACCGACACTGCTGTTGTCGAGAGCGCGAGGGTGCCCGTTCGGCACCGTGGCGCACTGCGGTTCGTGCGGGACGTCGTGGTGATCCTGCTCCTCGCGGTGATCGTCTCCGTCGGCGTGAAGACCTTCCTGGTGCGGTCGTTCTATATCCCCTCGCCGTCGATGACGAACACCCTGCAGGTGCAGGATCGGATCCTCGTCAACGAGCTGGTCCCGCGGCTGATGCCGCTCCAGCATGGAGACGTGGTCGTGTTCAGCGACCCCGGCGGCTGGCTCCATGGCGCGGCCGCGTCGGCGTCTGCCGCCCAGAGTCCGATCGAAAGGACCATGAGCGCGATCGGCCTCACCGCATCCTCGACACAGGACCACCTGGCCAAGCGGGTGATCGGCCTTCCCGGCGACAGGGTGGAGTGCTGCACCGCGTTCGGTCAGGTGAGCGTCAACGGGTCTCCGCTCAACGAGCAGGGCTATATCCACCTGAACCCGGGTGCGACCGACGCCTACCCGAAGGAATTCTCCGTCACCGTGCCGAAGGACTCACTCTGGGTGCTGGGCGACAACCGTGACAACTCGGGGGACTCCGGCTATCACGAGGTGGAACGGCCCGGGAGCGGCTTCGTGCCGGTGGACGACGTGGTCGGTCGGGCCTTCGTGATCACCTGGCCGATGGCACACTGGAACTGGCTCGACGACTACCCCGACGTGTTCGCGGGCGTCGACCGCTGATCGCCGCCCTCCCCGTGGGTGAGCGCTATCGCATCGATCACCACCTGGCGGAGGCTCTGCGAGTGAACGAAGGATGCCCGCTGCCGCTCGGCACCGTTCCCCTCAGCGAAGAGACGGTCGAGCTCCGCTCGTACGGCCGCGGCATCCCCGGCGGCCTCCAGCTGCGCCGCCGTATGGTCCATCAGCAGGTCGATGGCCGTCCGCGCCGGGATCGGCACCGCCTCGATGGGATGCAGCAGGGGGCCGGTAAGGCCGGTCTGGGAGGCCTGCAGTGCGGCCAGCCGGATGAGTGCCGACGGTACCGGCGCCGGTGCTGTGCCCTGACGCCATTCGGTCACCGCCGTCTCGACCAGGGCGCGACAGATCGCGGCGACTGCGGCCGTCGTCGACGGCTCGAGGCAGACATCCGACACCCGGATCTCGATCGTCGGGTGATTACGGGAGAGCCGGGCATCGAAGTAGAACATCCCGGGGTCGAGTAGGACCCCCGTCGCGAGCAGGCTGTCGCAGTAGGCGTCATAGGCCTCGGCGGTGCCGAACAGGTCGCTCGGGCCCGTGGTCGGCCACTGACTCCAGGCGCGGGAGCGAAAGCTGACGAAGCCGGTGTCTTCCCCCGCGGCGAAGGGCGAGTTGGCGGTGATCGCGACGAGCAGCGGCAGCCAGGCGCGCACCCGGTCGAGCACGGCGACGCCCTCCTCGCGGCCGTCGATGGTGATATGCACGTGCAGGCCGCAGGTCAAGCTGGTGCGCGCGGTGATGCCGAACCGGTCGCGGATTCTCGCATACCGGGAGTCGGCCATGATGTGCGGGTGGACGAGCAAGGGAGAGGTCGCGAGGGCGACGGCGCGGGCCCCGACCACCCGGGCCGCGCGGTCGGCATGCGCACGGTTGGCGACGATGTCGGCGAGCAGGTCCTCGCGGCTCTCCCGCGGCTCGGTCACCGCTTCGACCATCTCCTGCTGGAGCTCGGCGGTGAGTTCCCCACTGGTGGTGTCGACCGACGACTCGAGATTGGCCAGCAATGCCCGGGCCACCGCGACCGCCTGGCCGGTCTGCTCCTCCACCAGGAGGAGTTCCTCCTCCACCCCGAAACTGCGCATGGGGACAGTATGCTCTCGCGGTCAACCCGCCGCTTCGGCGGTCAGCACGATCATGCTCAGCCGATTGCGGTAGCCACAACGCGCGCGAGCCGTTTGCCGATGAGGTGGTCACTGCCGATCACGCGATGGGTGGTCACGCCGGTCATCCGCTCGACGATCTTCAGCACCCCCTCCGCGTGGAACTGATCCATGCTGCCGTAGACCATCTCGATCGGTGCCGTCACCGCGGAGAGATCGCTGATGGTCGTCTGCGATTCGATCGAGTGCTGCAGCGACTTCACGAAGGGCGTCCAGGTCCGCTCGTTGATGTCCATCGCCTTGCGGATCGGCAGCAGTCTTTCGACGAAGGCCGCGCTGCGCAGGGTGAAGGCCTGATTGGTACGCACGTACCGGTAGGCGCGCAGGTAGAAGTCCATCACGCCGCGGTCGAGCGAGTTGCTGAGCTCGGCGGGTTGCACGTAGATCGGCGGACTGACCAGCAGCAGCTTGTTCACCTGGCGGGGAAGCCGGGAGGCGTAGCGGGCGGAGATGAGCGCGCCCATCGAGTGGCCGACGAGGGTGAACGACTCGTGGAGGTGGAGGCTCTTGATCGTGCGCTCGACCGCCGCAGTGTGCTCGGAGATCGTGTACTCCGCATCCGGTGGGATCGGCGACTGGCCGAAGCCGAGCAGGTCGATCGCGATGCAGCGGTGCGTTGGGGCCACCAGCGGCACGACGTTCTGGAAGGTGACCGACGAGGAGGCGACCCCGTGGAGCATGATGACGATCGGCCCCTCGCCCTCGTCGATGGCGACGGACAGCAGGGGGTCGCGATCAGAGCTGTGAGCCTGGGCCATGAACGATTATGGCTCGTCGGAGTGCGGCGCGCGGAAGGCCCTCGGACCCCCAGGGTTCCGAGGGCCGACGCGTGCCGCTCTCTGCTCGTGCCGTTACGGCAGGTAGTAGGTCGGGTTCGGCAGTTTCACCGAGTGGTCTGCGGAGCCGCCGATCAGGTCGCTGAACTGGTCGCCGAAGTTCGCGACGATGTCGTACTTGCCGCCGGCCTTCGACTCGATGTGCCTGCGGGTCTGCGACTTGTACTCGATCGTCGTGCACTTCGCGGTCGCGCAGGTGATGTACGACGGCTGCTGGGATGCGCCGACGCCGGTCCACTTGGTGTAGTAGTTCGCCGCCGTGAACCCGGTGTAGCCCACCTTCGCGAGGTTGGCGATGGTGGCCGCCTTCTGGTTGTCATTGCGTCCGGTCAGACCGATGATCGTGCAGCCCGACTTCTGCGCGATCGAGGCGAGGCTCACCATCGATGGCGTGGCGGGGAACTTCTGACCCTGCACGTAGACATCCTGCAGGGCCGGGTCGAAGGTGAAGTGCATGCCGGCCACCTCCATGTCGTACGTCCAGAGGGTGGTGTCGTCGGCATCCAGCACGATCGCCGGGTTCTTGTGCAGTTTCTTCTCGATGAAGCAGGCCGCGGCGACGCGCGGCAGCTGCTGCAGCACGAGCCTGCGCATCTCGCGGATGTACGGCGAGTCGGTCTTGTTGGCGATGCCGGTGCCCGGGTCGCCGTAGTACGTGTAGATGGTGGACTTCACCGAGTCGATGTTCGGGATTCCCTCGCCACTCTCCGTGAGTCCACTCGACCCGTCGGCGGCCATGGTGAAGGTCGTCCGCGGCGCGAGCGCGGGCTCGGTGACGCCGGGCAGGTTCGCCGACGGCAGGTAGTAGGTCGGGTTCGGTAGCTTCAGGACGCTCTTCGCGTATCCGCCCTGCAGGTCGGACCACTGGTCGCCGACGTTCAGGGTGATCGTGTAGCCGAGGCTCTCGATGTGCTTGCGCGTGAGCGCCTTGTACTCGACCGTCGTGCACTTGGGGAGCGCACACGTCACATACGACGGCTGAACGGATGTCCCGACCCCCGTCCACTTGGTGTAGAAGTTGTCCGGCGTGAAGCCGACGTACCCGACCTTGGCCAGGTTCGACAGGGTGGCGGCCTTCTGGTCGTCGTTGCGGCCGGTCAGTCCGAAGATCGAGTAGCCCATCGCCTTGGCGGCGGCGACGAAGCCGACCATGCTCGGCGTGGCCGGGAACTTCTGGCCCTGCACGTAGACATCCTGCAGGGCTGGGTCGAAGGTGAAGTGCATCCCCGCGACCTCCATGTCGTAGGTCTCGAGGGTGGTGTCGTCGGCGTCGAAGACGATGGCGGGCTTCTGCCCGGCAGCGATGGCAGCGTCGTAGGCGGGCTTGAGGTTCGCGGTGGCCTTCGCCACGATCGACGCCATCTCGCTGATGTAGGGCGAGGAGGTCTGGTTCGCGAGGCCGGTGCCCGGGTCGCCGTAGTAGGTCGCGATGGTCTTCTTCACCGAATCGATGTTCGGGATGTTTTCGCCGCCGACGGTCGCGCCACTGGAGCCGTCCGGCGCCATGGTGAAGTGCGTGTTCGGCGCGAGAACCTGGCCGGAGCGCGCCGCACCGTTGTCGTCGCTGCTGCCGTTGTCCCAGGCCTGAGCCGAGCTCGCACCGACGAGGGACGAGGTGAGTACCAGCGCCAGGCCGGCCCCGACCGTGGCCAGCCGCCGCCGCAGTCGAGAGGTATGCCCCGAGGTCTCGAGGGTCGAGGAATCGTTTTTTGCCATCAGTTCACCGCTCCGTCTTGTGCACCCCCCGAATAGGGCACGTGAGCACACTAATGGCGGCGATAGCCCGAGGCAAAGTCCTCCGACTCGGCGCGGCTCGGGCTATTCCGCGTCGAGCTCGTCGGTGAGCTGCTCCACGGTGAGCTCCTCTCCGACCTCGGGAACGCGGAACGGAATCACGCCCTCGCGATCGATCTCAGACTCGAGGCTCGGCTCCGGCGAGGCCGGCTGTTCGAGCACGTCCGGGCCGTCCCCGTCTTCGAGAGGGTCGAATCGATCCGGATGCGGCGCGAAAGGCTCTGACATGGGGCGATCATGCCACGCCGAGGTGACGTTCCGGTAGCGAAAGGCCAGCGAACCGGCGAAGGGCTATGCGGAGACGGTCGCCAGCACGTCGTCGATCAGCAGCTCGGCCTCGGCGGGGGAGACCTGCTTGGCGAGCGCCAGCTCTGAGATGAGCACCTGCCGTGACTTGGCCAGCATGTTCTTCTCGGCGGCGGATACGCCCTTGTCCTGATCGCGGCGCCACAGGTCGCGCACGACCTCGCTGATGCGGAAGACGCTGCCGCTCGCCATCTTCTCCTGGTTGGCCTTGTAGCGGCGCGACCAGTTTCCCGCCTCGACGACGTAGTCGCTGCGCAGAACCTCGTACACCGCCTCGACCCCGGCCTCGTCGATCACATCGCGCACGCCGACGAGCTCGGCGTTGTCGACCGGAAGGGTGATCGTGAGCTCGCTCGCGTGCACATTGAGAGTCATGTACTTCTTCTCCTCACCCTTGATGGTGCGGGTCTCGACCTTGGTGATCGTGACTGCGCCGTGGTGGGGGTACACAAGGGTCTCGCCGACTTCAAAAATCATCTGGGATGTGCCTTCGGTTGTAATCGGATCTAGCGGGAAGTCTGTATCTAGCGGGTGAGGCGTTGGTGACGGAGCAGTTCGACGAACTCGTCCGCCAGCGCGAGATGCTCCTGCAGCGTCGCGCGCCGCTCGATCGCCTGATCGATGAACGCGTCCAACTCGGCGGCCACCTTCTCTGCCGGCTCCTCGTGCGCGGTGCCGTCGGCGCTGTCGAGGGTATCGATGATGCGCAGCACCTCAGCCATCTCGTCGAGCGAGAAGCCGAGCGGCTTCATGCGGCGGATGACCATCAGGCGCATCAGGTCGTCGTGCGTGTAGAGCCGGAAGCCGCCTTCCGAACGCCCGGCGGGCTTGAGCAGGCCCACCTCCTCGTAGTGTCGGATGGCGCGCTGTGACAGGGTGGACTTGTCGGCCAGTTCGCCGATGTGCATCGTTTCCGGTGCAGAGCCTGTCATGGGATCCATTTCGTCCGCTCAATTCTACCTTAACGTGAGGGTAGGGTTGACCGCCCCGTCTGCGGCCTCCGGCCGTACCGGCAGAAACGGTGGCGGTGGCATCCGCCCGGTCAATCGCATCGGCCCTGCGCATTCAGTCATTTGACCGGTGTATCCGAGGGTCAGGCAGTCGTCTTCGCGCTCGGATCCCCGTGTTTACGGGCATCGCCACGCGTTTCGAGGCGAGCGGTCACGTTCGGCTCACACTGGAATCCACGCACCTCCCGTCGATGCGGTCGTGGGCGTTGGCGGAGACCACTCGCTGGCTCCGTCGATGATCCCGACGTCCTGGATCCCGGACGGGTGCCGCGCCTTCCCCCTGTGCGGCATCCGCCCGGTCCGCGCGATGGGCCCGGCCATTCCCGTCGATTGGAGCTGCTCCGTAATGACACTCAGCAACGACCTGATCGAGCCTCAGCAGTGGTATCGCTGGCACGACCGCGCCACCCGCGTGCCGCACGCGCCCCAGCATGGGCGTCCGCGCCGCTTTCATTTCGGCGACATCGTCGTGCGCGACCTCCATCGCGACGGCGCCGGGCCGGATGACGCGACCGTCGATTTCCGCAGCCGCGGGTTCGGCGACGTGAGCGTCACTTTTCGCTGCCACGGAATCGTGCGAGTCGACGGTGAACGGCTGACGATGGCCCAGCTGGCGGAGGACGAGTCATTGCTGACCTTCACCGTGCGGGTGACTGCGCCCGAGGCGGACGACGATCCACCCGGTGCAGAAATCGTCGCGCAGTTCATGACCGGAGACTTCGCCGGGCTCGACACGGCGGATCCATCGGCGGCGCTCACCGACTTCGAACTGCGCGCCCGCGCCGAAGCCCTCGCCTATCTTCAGCACGGCGATCCCAGCGTGGACGGCGCGCAGCTCGCCCGCCAGCTCGCCGTCTCGCAGCGGCGGTTGCACGCGGCGTTCCGCAACACCGGCAACAGCGTGCGGGCGATGCTGAACTGCGACTGACCGCGCCGATACTGACTGCACCGACCCGCTGATTACACCGACCCGCTGATCGCGCCGCCCCGCTGATCGCGCCGATCGGGGGAATCCGGGGATCGTCCAGGCGTGGACGGGAGTGTCCATGCCGACTTCCTCGCGCGTGATTTAGTTCACGGTGTGGAGCAAGTGATACAAATGAGCGAAGAAATACCCTCCCACTCAGCCGAGGACCCGGTGTGACGACGCACGATACCTACCATCATGGCGACCTTCGCAACGCCCTGGAACGTGCTGCGCTCGAGCTCGTCAAGGAGAAGGGCGCGGAGAACTTCAGCCTGTCCGAGGCGGCCCGTCGTGCCGGGGTGAGTCCCTCTGCTCCCTACAAGCATTTCGCCGAGCGGGATGCACTCCTGGCCGCCATCGCCGCCAAGGGGCATCGATTCCACTACGGCATGCTCCGCACGGCGCTCGCAGGCGTCACCGGTCCCTCCGAGGTGTTGCGGATCGCGAACGAGGTCTTCCTCACCTTCGCCGTCGAGCAGCGCGCCTACTATCAGGCCTGCTATCTCACCCGGCTCGACAACGGCCGCTACCCGGAACTCCGGGTCGCCTTCACCCGGGTTACGGATGTCACCGACGCGGCCGCGGCTGAGCTTCGGCCCGATCCCGACGAGGCGCGCGCCCTCGCGGTGACCTGCGGCGCTCTGCGCTACGGCTTCGCGGGCACTTTTCTGTTCGACAAGAAGAAGCCGTGGGGTGAGTCACTCGCGCTCGCCCGGAAGCAGCTCGGCGCGGCGACGCTGGCGGTCATCCGGGGCATCTGACCTTCCGACGCTGCGGCCGTCATGCCGATCATCCGGTCTGCAGTCGATCGAGGTGGGCGTAGCGTCCAGCGGCGGCCACCAACTCGTCGTGGGTGCCGGTCTCCACGATCCGCCCCGCATCGAGCACGATGATCCGATCCGCACCCCGGATGGTGGAGAGGCGGTGGGCGACCACGAGTGTCGTCCGCCCGCGCATCAGGGTGGCCAGGGCATCCCGAACCGTGCGCTCCGACTCGGCATCGAGCGCCGAGGTTGCCTCATCGAGTAGCAGGATGCTCGGGTTGCGGATCAGCGCCCGCGCGATCGCGAGACGCTGCCGCTGGCCGCCCGAGAGCCGCGCACCGCGTTCGCCGACCCGAGTGTTCCAACCCTCCGGCAAAGCCTCGACGAATTCGAGGGCGTTGGCATCGCGCAGTGCGTCCAGCACGCGCGCATCGTCGACGTCGTCCAGGCCGTAGGTCACGTTGTCGCGGATCGACCCCTCGAACAACACCGACTCCTGCGGCACCACCGAGACCGACCGGCGCAGCGATCGCATGTCGAGCATTTCCATATCGGCACCGTCGAACAGCACCCGACCGGCGGTCGGCCGAACGAAGCCGAGCACCAGGTTGAGCAGCGTCGACTTTCCCGAGCCGGAGTGGCCGACGAAGGCCACGGTCTCACCGGGGGCGATGGCGAGGTCGAGGCCGTCGAGCGCGGGGCGCTCCGTCTCGGGGTAGCGGTAGCCGACCCGGTCGAAACGGATGCTGCCCCTCACGCGATCGACCAGCTGCTTGCCCTCGTTGCGTTCGACATCCGGCTCGTCGAGCACTTCGGCGATGGAGGCGATCGATTCGCCGCCGCGGGTGAGGATCGGCAGCAGCGAGAGCAGCGAGGACACCGCGCCCGTGAGCAGGGCGAAGTAGCTCGACAGCAGAACCACCTGGCCGGCGCTGATGTCGATCCAGCCGGTGATGGATGCCGCGGCGGCGCCGATCAGGCAGGCCATCCCGATCAGCTGAAGCACCACCCAGGTGAGTGCGCCGAAGCCGCTGTTGAGCAGGTCGAGGGTGATGCCGGCGCTGCGCACCCCCTCTGCGCCGCGGGCGACGCGAGCCCGCGCGACCGACTCCAACCCGTGGGCGCGGGTGATGGGCATGAGCGTGGCCATCTCGCCGATCTGCGAGGAGAACTGCTCCACCTCGCGTCGGAAGTCCTCGTTGCGCGAGGCGGAGCGCCGGGTCATGGTCGCCCAGAGAACCGCGCCGACCGGAACGGTGAGAGCGAAGAAGCCGATGAACTGTGGAACGGTGGCCGCCGTGATGGTGATGGCACCGATCAGGACGAAGATCGCGGACAGTGCGCTCGGTCCGGTCTGCTGCAGCATGAGTTCGACGTTCTCGACGTCGCGTACCACCTTGGACTGGATCACCGCGGCGCTCGCGCGGGAGTGGAAGCCGATCGAGAGGTTCTGCAGTCGCCCGGTGAGGGCGTTGCGCAGGTCAGCGCCGAGTTGTCTCGTCGCGCCGCTGTACCAGCGGGTGAACAGCACCTGGGTAGGAAAGTTCTGGGCGAGCACGACGAAGGCGGCGATGCCGAGCAGCGCGAGCTGCAGCAGCGGGCCGTGTGCGACGACGCGGTCGATGACGGCCGAGGTGATGACGGGCATCAGCCAGACCGGGCTGTCCTTCAGCACGTGGATGACGGCGGCACCGACGAGGCGGCCTCGGTAGCGGGAGAGCAACCGGACGAAGCTGCGAGCCGGGCGGTCGCGCGTCAGGGTGAGTTCGGTCATCCGTGATCCACCCCTTCGAACGCGCTCTCGTGCCGTGCAGACAAAACGTTTCGGCCGGCACACACGCTAGCAGCTAGCCTGAGGTTCGCCCCGCGCATCGTCCCGAACAGTGCCAGCGATGATGCAGACTCGGGGAGACGGAACTCACCCGAGGGGGCACGATGGCCAAGAGAGTGACGATCGTCGACGTCGCGGAGCGTGCTGGCGTGGCGATCAGTTCGGTCTCGAGCGCCTTGAACGACCGGCCCGGAGTGTCTACCGAGACGCGCCAGCGCATCCTGGCCGCTGCCGACGAACTCGGCTTCGTCCCCTCCATCCGCGCCCGCAGTCTCTCCGCTCAGCGGGCCTTCGCCGTGGGGTTCATCCTGCAGCGCGATCCGGAGGTGCTGGGCTCCGACCCGTTCTTCGGCGCTTTCATCGGCGGGGTCGAGTCGGTGCTGGGCGAGCGCGGGTACGCCCTGGTGCTGCAGGTCGCCTCGGGCGCCGACGAAACCCTGGCCCGGTACCGTCGTCTCGCCGATGACAACCGGGTGGACGGCGTTTTCCTCTCCGAGATCGAGCTCGACGATGAACGCACCACCCTCCTGCAGACGCTGGACCTGCCGGTGGTGGCGATAAACGCTGATCGTGACGGCTTTCCCTTCGCCAGCGTGCGCCAGGACCACGTCGCCGGCATCGAGCGGCTGATGACCTACCTGGCGGCGCTGGGCCACCGGCGCATCGCCCATGTCTCCGGGCCTGCCCAGTTCATCCACTCCCGCCAGCGCGAGGTGGCCTGGCGGCGCGCGATCGTCGATCTCGATCTCGAGGCGGGTGCCGTCGTCGAGGGCGACTTCAGCTACGAGGGCGGCCGCCGCGCGGCCGAGGAGATGCTGGTCGGTCGCGATCTGCCCACGGCGGTGCTCTGCGCGAACGATCTGACCGCCGTGGGGTTCATGGCCCGCGCGAACGAACTGGGCTTCTCGGTGCCGGGTGACGTCTCGGTCGTCGGCTACGACGGCATCCCGCTGGGGGAGTACGTGCGTCCGACACTCACGACGCTCGGCACATCGCCCCGGCTGATCGGTGCCGAGGCAGCCCGCCTGCTGCTCGACCAGATCGAGGGAGCGCCGCCGGTCGACGTCGACGTTCCCCCCGTCGAGCTGCTGGTGCGCGATTCCACGGGCCCCGCGCCGCGTCGCTGAGCGACCTTTCGGCGACCGTTCAGGCGCGTTTTGCGTTGCCTGTCCCGGGTGTTACGGTGACGTCTACCGAAACGTTTCGGTTCACCACATCAACATTCTGGAGAACATCATGGCAACAACGAAGTTGCGGTCGCGCTCGCTTGCGCGTCGCGGCCTGGCGGCGGTCTCCGCCGTCGCTCTGCTCGGAATCCTGGCCGGCTGCTCGACTGCTGCCGGCTCCTCGTCATCGGACGGTACGCCCTCCGGCACCCTCAACATCGTCGTCTCCAGCGCCGACTCGTCCGATGCGGGCTTCAGGGCGGTCAACGCGGCCTTCGAGAAGAAGTACCCGAACGTCGACGTCAAGTTCAGCGCCGTGCCGAACAACAACTACAAGGCGGCCAGGTCCTCGCGCCTCACCGCCGGCAACGTCGACATCCTGATCGCCGCGCCGACCGAGGTGCCGAAGTTCGTCGCCGACGGCTCCGCCTCGGACGACGACCTGTCGACGGATGCCGGGGTCTTCCTCGACCTGACCAAGCAGCCGTTCATGAAGAACTTCACCCCCTCGCTGCTGAAGTCGATCGCCTACAAGGGCAAGCAGTACACGGTGCCCACCGGGGTGAGCTACTACAGCGGTGTGTTCTACAACAAGACCATGTTCGACGGGCTCGGGCTCAGCATCCCCACCACCTGGAGCGAGTTCGTCTCCCTCGCCGACACTCTCAAGGCACAGGGCATCGCGCCTCTCGGTATCGGCGGCAAGGACTCCTGGCCGGCCGGTCTCACCATGATCTCGGCGGTGCAGGGACTGTACCCGACGCAGGCCGACAAGGAGGCGCTGTTCAAGGGCCTCTGGACGAACAAGGTGAAGCTCACCGACGGCAAGCCGCTCGAGGTGCTCGACCGCGTGCAGAAGCTGTACGGCTACGGCCAGCAGAACTTCTCCGGCGTCTCCTACGCCACCATCCCGTCCGGCTTCGCGTCGGAGCAGTTCGCCATGACCGCGGACGGTACGTGGGATGCCCCCACCATCGCCTCGGCCGTCGGCTCCAAATTCGAGTACGGCTACTTCCCGATCCCGACCAGTGACACGGCGGCGGACAACGCCACCCTCGCCGGCAAGGTCGACCTGCGCCTCGCCGTCGCGGCGAACACCAAGAACAAGACCGCGGCCCTCGCCTGGATGTCGTTCTTCTCGGACCCCACGAACTACGCCACCTACGTGAAGGTCTCCGGAACGGCTCCCGCCGAACCGAACATCGCCTCCAGCGCATTCCTCGACTCCATCAAGAGCTACACGTCGACCTTCTCGCCGGCCTGGGACACGATCTGGATCCCGAATTCGAAGGCGGGCGCCGCCGCATCCTTCCCGTTCAACTACCCGGGCATCGCGCCCCTCGGTAGCGGAACGGCTCAGCAAGCCGCCAAGCAGTCGCAGAGCGACTGGGCCGCCGGCTTCTGATCGACTCGTCGCGGGCGGCGTGATCCCCTTTCTCCGCCGTCCGCGACGACCCATCCCGCCCTCAGCGCCCGCGCGCTGCGGCACACGCACCACTCGATTCGCCCTGAGAGTAGCAATGACCGAATCCTTCCCGTTCCCTCGGCGTGCGCCGATGCGGATCACCTTCACGCTGGGCTTGGCGGTGCTCGTCATCTTCGCCATCGTCCCCGCCGTCGGCGTGCTGTTCATCGCCTTCACCGACATCCGCGGAATCGTGGGCATCCCGGTGCACTGGATCGGGCTCGACAACTTCGTGTCGTTCTTCTCGGCCGCTCACCTCGGCTACAACCTCAACGCGATAAAGAACACGCTGATCTACGCGATCGTCTCGACGGTCGTCGGCATCGTTCTCGCCCTCGGCATCGCGGTGCTGCTCAACCAGAAGTTCAGAGGCACCAACGCCTACCGCGCGATCGTGTTCCTGCCGACCGTTCTCGGCGTGACGGTGATCGGACTGATCTGGTCGCTGATCTTCAACCCTTCGGCCGGACCTGCGGCATCCATCTGGAAGCTGTTCGGAGCCGACTCCGCCTTCTTCGGCGACCCGCACATGGCCCTCGGTCTGGTCATCGCCGTGCAGATCTGGGCCGGACTCGGCACCTCGGTCGTGATCTTCCTCGCCGGGCTGCAGGCGATTCCCGAAGACCTCTACGAGTCGTCGAGTATGGACGGCGCGACGCCGTGGCAGCAGCTGCGCATGGTCACCATCCCGATGCTCGCCCCCTCCATCACCGCCAACGTTCTGCTCGGCATCGTGGGCTCGTTGCAGAGCTACCAGCTCACCTACGTGCTCACCGGCGCCAACAACCCGGCGACGCAGCTGTTGTCGCTCGCGATCTTCTCTCAGGGCTTCGGCGGCAGCTCGGCCAGCGGCGTCTCGCAGTCGCAGGGGTACGCGGCCGCCATCTCGATCGTGCAGTTCGTCATCGTCGGCGTGATCTCGCTCGTGGTCTTGCAATACCTGCGCAGAAGGGAGGCCCGGCTGTGAGCACGGACCTGAGTACCCCGCTTCCTACCCGGCGGTCGACGCATCCGCGCCTGGCGCCCGCAAAGTCAACGCCATCGCCGAAACCGATGCGCCGCCGCCGCGGCCCACGCCCGGGCCGCATCGCGGGCTACGTGCTGATCGCCGTCGTGATGGTGCTCTACCTGTTCCCGTTGCTCTTCCTGCTGAACACCGCACTGAAGAGCAACGCCGAGTTCAACGCCGACCCGGTCGGGGTGCTCACGAGCATCAACTTCGGCAACTTCGCCGCGGCCTGGGTGAAGGGCAACTTCGGCGCATACATCCTCAACAGTGTGCTGTACACGGCCTGCGCCGCCGGACTCGGCACCCTGGTCTCGCTGCTGCTCGGTTTCCCTGTCGGCCGTGGCTACTTCAGGCGCACCAAGCTGTGGAACCTCATCTTCGTGCTGATGCTGTTCCTGCCGAACGCCCTCATCACGCAGTTCCAGCTGGTGCGCAACCTTGGCCTCTACGACAATCGCCTCGGCTACATCCTGATCATGGCCGCGGGCGTCGGCGTCGGACCGATCCTGATGACCGGATTCGTCAAATCGCTCCCGAAGGAACTCGACGAGGCCGCGGCGCTCGACGGCATCGGCTACTGGCGTTACCTGTTCACCTTCGTGCTGCCGCTGGCGCGCCCGGCGATCGCGACCATCTTCATCCTGCAGGCGATCGGGGTCTGGAACGACATCATCCTGGCCACGATCCTGCTGCCCGACCAGTCGAAGTCGCCGCTCACCCTGGGGCTGTTCGCCTTCCAGGGCACCTACACCAGCCAGTGGGGTCTGCTCTCCGCGGCGACGCTCATCGTGGCGGCGCCGCTCGTGATCGCGTACATCTTCCTGCAGCGCTACCTCGTCGGCGGCGTCATCGGCGGTGCGGTCAAGGGATGACGTCCCCACTGACCGTCTCACACTGACCGCCTCGTCGTGGCCCTCCCGTCTCCATTCGATCTACCAGAAGGCTCTTTCGCATGACCACCAGCATCTCGCCGATCCCGGGCGACTTCCCGTTCCAGCTCACCCGACTGGGTGTGATCATGGCGCCAGAGCTCGGCAACCCCGACGAGGTCGAGGGCGTTCTCAACCCGGCCACCGCCTGGGGGAGCGACGGTGAGCTGTACCTCTACCCGCGCCTGGTCGGCGAGGGCAACTACTCCCGTGTCGGCCGCGCCCGCGTCGTGCTCGAAGACGGCGTTCCGGTGGGGGTGCAGCGTGAGGGCATCGTGCTACAGCCCGACCGCGCCTGGGAGCACGGCGAGAACCACGGCGGAACCGAAGACCCCCGCATCACCTGGGTGCCCTCGCTCGGGTTGCACCTGATGACCTACGTCGCCTTCGGCCCGCTCGGCCCGAAGCCCGCCGTCGCCGTGTCGAACGACGGTGAGGAGTGGACGCGTCTCGGCCCGATCCAGTTCGAGTACGAGGACGACCTCGACACCGACCTCAACCTGTTCCCGAACAAAGACGTGCTGTTCTTCCCCGAGGTCGTTCCCGGTCCGGACGGCCGCCCGAGCTTCGCGATGCTGCACCGCCCGATGTGGGACCTCAGCTTCACCCGCCCGGATGAGCGTCGTCCGCTGCCGGCAGGAACCACGGATGACCGCGCGAGCATCTGGATCTCGTACATTCCCGAAGAGGACGTGCGTGCCGACATCCGTGCCCTCGTCCGCCCGTCGGGTCACCGCCTGGTCGCCCAGCCGGAGCACCCCTGGGAGGCCCTCAAGATCGGTGCGGGCCCCGCACCGCTGCGCGTCGACGAGGGCTGGCTGGTCATCCACCACGGCGTCTCCGGCGAGATCGTCGGCGGCAGTTTCGTGCCGCAGGACAACGTGCACTACGTCGCCGGCGGAATGATCCTCGACGCAGACGACCCCTCGAAGGTCATCCGCCGCTCGATCGAGCCGCTGCTGCGTCCCGAGACCGCCGACGAGACGACGGGCACCGTCGGCAACGTCGTGTTCCCGACGGCGATCGAGCTCATCGGCGACCAGTACTTCGTGTTCTACGGCATGGCCGACTCCAAGATCGGTGTCGCGCGCCTCGACCGGGTGCGCTGACCCGCCCCGCTGCCCCCTCCCGCAGACCCTCGACGAGAGAGAAGAATTCACCCATGGAACCCTTCAGCACCGATGCACTGCGCGCCAGCCTCGAGACCGCGCTGGCCATGCACAACGAGCAGACGAACGCTCTTGCGCAGGATGACTTCTCGGCCGTGTACCCCGATCGCCCCGAGTGGGCCGTCGGCCCCTTCACCAAGGACGACTCGCTGACCTTCGCCCCGAAGGGCCAGTGGCCCGACCCCACCGGGATCGGCTGGACCTCGGAGTCGATCTTCAACCCGTCGATCATCGAACAGGACGGCGTGCTGACGATGTTCTACCGCGCCTCGCCGAAGAAGGAGACCACCTCCTCGCGCATCGGCGTCGCGCGGCACATCGACGGCGTCTGGGTCGACTCGCCCGAGAACCCGATCATCTACCCCACGCTCGACAACGAGCTGCTGGGCTGCGAAGACCCGAAGATCTACCGTGCGGACGGCAAGTACTACCTGTTCTACAACGGCATCTTCCCGGTGACCGAAGAGGATCGCGCGCTGTACCCGTCGCCCGGCTACCCGGTCGAGACCGTCGGCTGCGACATCAACCTCGCCGTCTCCGACGACATGGTCAGCTGGACCAAGCTCGGTCCGATCCTCGACCACTCCATCTCGCGACTGTGGGCGAAGGGTGCGGTGATTCCGCGCGACGAGCACGGCGATGCCGTCAAGATCGGCGGCGAGTACCTGATGTACCTATCCGAGGGATGCGACGGGGTCGCCCACGTCGGTCGCTCGACCGACATGGTCACCTGGACCTTCACCCCGCAGCCCTACCTCGACCTCAGCTCGATCGACGGTCATCTGCACGAGGTCGCCTGCGCGATCACCGGTCATGACGGCACCACCCTGGTGCTCGACTTCTTCTACGGCGATGCCGAGGGCAACTTCGCCGCGGCGCAGGCGCTGTACTCGGCGGATGCGCCGTTCACGCAGCTGGCGATGCATCAGGGCGGCTCGCTCTCCTGGGGTGGCCTGATCAAGCAGAACGGCACCTGGCTGTTCGCCCAGGGCTGGGACGCACCGCGGGATTCCCGCGAGATCTACTTCTACCGCAGCTGACCGCGCTCCCACCCGCTCACTAGCCCCCGCCAGCCGCCGGCGGGGGCTAGCCTTTTCTGCGGGAAGGTCAGTGATTCGCACCATGGTCAAGCGCACGCGGAAATCTCCGCCGATGCCCGCACTCGATCCCGACGCGCTCCGCCGCTCGGTCGACGACGGGGTGATCATCACCCGATCGGCGATCGTCGTGGCCCTCGACAACTGGATCATCCTGCGCGCGCTCAGCGAGGGGGAGCCCTTTGACGCGGCCGCGACCGCCGCAGAGGCACGCTCGGAACTCGAACGCATCGAGGCGGAGCAGCGCGAGCTGTCGATGCGGGCCGCCGCCATCCGCACCAAGGTCTCCCGCCGCCGCGGCACCGCCCTGCACGGCCACGATTACAAGCAGGCGGATGACATGGCTCTCGCCCTTCGCTCTGCGGCCCACGCGGAGGTCGCCGACCGACTCGCCCAGCAGCGCGAGGACGAGGATTACCTGGCCACCCTCGTAGAGGACGCCCGGATGCGCGCCTGGGGAGACGTCGGGTCGGCCATCCTCGGACGCATCGGGTCTCCCGTCGTCGGCTACGACGCGGCCGACGATGGTCGCGAGGATCGAATCCGCGAACTGCGGGAGGTCGACATCCCGGGGCTGCTGGCCCGCACCCGAGCGCAGGCCGAAGTGCACGAACTCGACGAGCGCTGGTAACCGCACACCGCTGGGCCCGCTCAAGCCTGCTCGCTCAACCGTGCGCGCTCGATGATGTGCGCTCACCCTTGTGCGCTCAACCTTGCGCACACCATCATGTGCGAAATGCATACTGCATTTCCGACACGCCGTGCGGATGCGCGATGTGGCGGCGTGGCGCAAGAAATTGCCTGCATTTCGTACATCAGGGCGGCGGTGTGGGGGCGGCTGCGGGTGCCGCACGACCGCTAGCTGCGGCGGGCGCGGCGGCCACCGCGACGTGCCGGGAGGGACCGCACCGCGAACGCTCCACGGAGCGCCTCGAGAGCCCGCGCATCGTCGTCGATGCCGCCGCCCTCGTGGTCGTTGAACGGCCAGATCGCGATGTCCTTCTCACCGCTGTAGGCGTGGAATGCGCCGAACACGCTCGACGGCGGGCACACGCGATCCATGAGCGCCACGGAGAACCAGGCGGGAGCGACGGCCCGTTTGGCGAAGTTGACCGCGTCGAAATAGGGGAGGGTAGTGTCGATCAGCCCGAGGCGCTCCCGGTGAATACCGAAGTAGCTCACCAGCTCGGCGTAGGGACCCGATGTCGAGGTGACCATCGAGCGCGGGAAGTCGCTGAGGAAGGGCACGTAGGCGACGACGGCCGACAGGTCGGGCACCAGCCCGGCGACCGCGAGCGCGATGCCTCCACCCTGACTGCCTCCGAGTACGGCCACCCGCGACGGGTCGATTGCGTCAAGGGTGCGGACCGCCTCGACCGCGCGGACCGCATCCGTGAACAGCCGGCGGTAATAGTAGGTCTCGCGGCTCTCGATGCCGCGGGTCAGAAACCCGCCGGTCTGCGAGCCGGAACCGTGCGGATCGGCGGTGTCGCCGACGCTGGCACCACCGCCCTGGCCGCGGCTGTCCATCTGGAAGTGAGCGAAACCCGCCGACGCCCAGAGCAGGTTGTCGATCGGGCGTCCGCGACCGCCCGAGTACCCGACGAACTGCACGACCGCCGGGAGCGGCGCACTCGCGCCGGCCGGGAGGCGCAGCCACGCCTTGATCGGCTCGCCGTTGTACCCCGCGAACGTGATGTCGAAGACGTCGATCGTCGTCAGGCCGGTGTCGACCTGCTCGACCCGGACATCCAGATCGAAGGTCCGCGCCTCGTCGAGGGTGGCCGACCAGAACTCGTCGAAGTCCGCCGGATCGAGCTGCGAGGAGCGGTAGCTGCGGAGTTCGGGTTCCGGGAGGTCGACATACATTCCACCAGCGTATCCGTGCCGAACTGTGCTGTCGCCGCTCAGTTCTCGCCGCCGGAGCTCAGCGCGGCCACACCGGTCGAAACTGCACGCTGATGCGCGGGCCGACCGCCCTCTTGGTCTTGAGGATCGCGTGCTCGTGGGTGCGCTGGCAGCTGCCGCCCATGACGATCAGGTCGCCGTGGCCGAGTGCGAAGCGTCGCACCTCGCCGCCGCCGTTCTTCGGGCGCAGCGACAGCACCCGTGCCTCTCCGACCGAGAGGATGCCGACCATGGTGTCGCGGTCGATCGCGCGCCCCACCCGGTCACCGTGCCAGGCTACGCTGTCATCCCCGGTGCGGTAGAAGCACAGCCCGGCCGTCTGGAACCGCTGCTCGGCAGTGATGCCCGGCCGCCCGGAATAGTATCCGTTGAGGTCGCGCATCGCCTCGGTGAGCACCGGATCGGGAAGGGGATCGCCCGCCCCGAACCACGACACGAGGCGCGGAACGTCGACGATGCGGTCGTACATCTCCCGCCGGTCTGCCCGCCACGGCACGGCGTCGACGAGCCGCTCGAACACCGCGTCGGAGCCCAGCAGCCAGCCGGGGCGCAGATCTACCCAGGCACCGTCGGTGAGCTCGATGTGCTGCACGGCGCCCGCGAGCGCCCCCAGGCTGGGCGCGGCATCGGGCTCGTCGAGAAGCGAAGGCTGGAACAGAACTGACATGACACGAATGGTATTCGAAAGTATGTTCGAATGCCAGCGACCTCGAATGCGGCGACAGGGAGCGACGCGCGCTCGGCCCTGCGTCTCAGTCCTGCGGGCCGCCCGCGACGTACAGCACCTGCCCGGAGACGAACCCGGCCTGCTCGGAACAGAAGAACGACGCGGCGGCGGCCACGTCATCCGGCTGCCCGACCCTGCCCACCGGGATCTCCTTCGCCGCTCCCTCGAGAAACGCCTCGAACGTGACCCCCAGGCGCTCGGCGGTCGCCCGCAGCATGTCGGTGGCGATGAATCCCGGAGCGATGGCGTTCGCCGTGATGTTGAATCGTCCGAGCTCGATCGCGAGGGTCTTGGTGAAGCCCTGAATGCCCGCCTTCGCCGCCGAATAGTTCGCCTGCCCGCGATTTCCGAGTGCCGAGGTGCTCGACAGGTTCACGATGCGACCCCATTGCGCCTCGACCTGATGTTTCTGCACCTCGCGACTCATCAGGAATGCACCCCGCAGGTGCACGGAGATCACCGCATCCCAGTCGTCCTCGCTGAGCTTGAACAACAGGTTGTCGCGCAGGATGCCCGCGTTGTTCACGAGGACCGTGGGCGCGCCGAGGGTGCTGACGGTTCGCTCGACGGCGCGCTGCACATCGCCGGCGTCCGACACATCCGCACCGATCGCGATCGCGGAGCCACCGCCCGCGAGAATGGCGCTCACCGTTGCCTCCGTCGCGGCGGCGTCGAGGTCGACCGCGGCGACGGCCATGCCGTCCGCGGCGAGACGGATCGCGATCGCCGCACCGATGCCGCGGGCGGCACCGGTGACGATGGCCACACGCTGGTGGACGTGCGGAAGGGGTGGCGGCACTGCGTCGGACATCGTCGTCCTCTCGAATGGTGGGTCAGGTCGGTGCCGACGAGCTTAGGCGGCGATTCCTCGCGCTTCGAGCGAGTTCTCGACGATCTTCAGCCCCTGCAGGCCGGGCATGCGGGAGATGTGTTCGTCGATCTTGCGCACCTCTTTGCGACCCTCCGGGCCGCCCATGAGGTGGTTCATCACGTGGTAGACCTCGGGCTCCTCCATCACGCCGGAACCGACCGGACCCCAGAACTTGGAGAGCGCGAATCGGGCGAAGACGCGGGCCTTCTTGCTGCGGGCGAGGCGCTCGCGGGCCTGCGACGCGTAGAAGGCGACGTGGCGAGCCTCCTGCTTGGCGATGCGGCGCAGCAGCTCGGCGAGCACGGGGTGCTGTTCCAGGTCGGCGAGGCGGTTGTATGCGGCGATGGCGGACCACTCGTTGGCGGCACCCCAGACCATGTGCACCGCGGTGAAATCGGTGCCGACGATGTTGCCGAGCAGTGACTGCTTGATCGGGTCGAGGCGGTCCTTCCAGCCGATCTTGAGCCGGGTGGACTTCAGCTCGTCGAAATCGACGGTGATCCCGTGCGCGCCGAGGACGGCGGCGAGCGCCTCGCCGTGCCAGAACTCCTCGCGGTTCCACATGGTCATGAAGGCCGAGACATCGGGGTCCTTGTGCGACGGCGTGACCAGCATGTCGCGCAGGTAACAGACGGTGTGGTACTCGATGTCACACATGTAGCGCAGGCTGCGGAGGGTGCCCTCCGGCAGCGGGTTGGTGACGAAGTCGTCGAAGTCGAGGTCTTGCCAGTTCACTCCGACAGAGGTGCTGGTGTACCGATCGATGTCAAATGCCATGTGTCGTGGTGGATCGAGCGGATGCGGCATCCGCGGTCGATCCATCTCCTTTCGAGATCGTCGGTAGTTCGGAGGCGACCGGGGCAGTCGACTGGTGTGCGGCGGGACCGCGCTTCCAGTCGAGGATATTCCAGCGCTTCTCCCGGGCGTGACGGTACAGCGGCAGGTCGGGGTTGACCGCCGTCGGATTGCCGAGCAACTGCAGCCAAACCAGATCGGCATGACTGTCGCCGTAGCCGTACGACTTGGTCAGGTCGTACCCGTTGACCTCGGCGTAGTTGCGCAGCCAGGCCGCGCGCGCCTCGTCGACGAGCGGAGGATCGGCGAGGTAGCCGGTGAGCACACCGTCGCGCTCGTGCATGCTGCCCGCGACGACCTCATCGAAGAAGGGGAGGAAGGGCTGCACGGTGAGGTCGATGCTGCCGGTGACCAGGATGGTGCGGTGCCCGGCGGCACGGTGCTCCGCCACGCGCTTCAGGGCGTCGGGCAGCGCGCGGCGCATCATCGCCCGGCCGAAGCCCCCGCGAACCTGGCGTTCGATCTCGCTCACCTTGAAGCCCTCATAGCGGCGCATGAAGGTGCGGATGAAGTCGCCGCGGTCGCGGCGCTCGGCATTCACATACTTCGGCAGCGAGAAGGCGAGATTGCCCAGATCGTGCGCGACACGGGTGCGGGGAACGCTGCCCGACCAGAGCTGCAGGTACTGCTTGACCAGATTGGACTCGAGCACGGTGCCCTCGAGATCGAAGACGGCGACGACATCCGATCGGGCCGGCAGCAACGGGGTCGACCGCGGCTTGGCCGCCGGACGGTTGGCGAAGGCCCGGGTGAGGGTGGTCACCGCGGGGAAGTGCACGGTCTGGAAGTAGTTCTCCCAGTCGATCTTGTCGAGGTCGATGCCGCGGTCGTCGCGGAGCTCGGCAGGCAGGCTGAGATGCAGGGCCTTGGTGTTGGTGTCGTCGAAGATGATCTCCGTCTGCACGTAGGCGCGGTACAGGTTGGTGTAGCCGCGCAACACTTCCAGCTGGTGCTGACCGTGCTTGATGCCGTCGAGCCACCTGCGGGTGCGCGGCGTCGTCGGCAGCTGGGAGACGAACTTCTCGGCGCGCTCGGCCTGCTTCTCGCGCTTGACGAGCGCCTTCTCTACCCGCTGGCCGCCGGGGAAGCGCCAGAGCGGAACCCGGATGTCGCCGTGCTCGTCCGGCAGGGGATTGGCCGTGAAGTACGCGCGGACGTTCTCGTGCATGCGGTGGAACGGCAGTGGATTGCTCTTGCCCGAACTCACGTGGTAATACTTCGGGTCGGCGGGGTCGGCCGTGGTGGCGGCGACCGCGATGATCGCGTTGACGACGTAGTCGACGGGGATCACGTCGAGGATGCTGTCGGGCAGCCCCGGGAAGTCGGGCAGCTGTCCGCGGCCATAGGCGAGGATCAGCGGGTCGGCGACCTTGAAGCCGTCGATCCAGCCGGGGAACGGATGCTGCAGAGCACTCTCGATGATCGAGGGGCGCACCACGGAGAGTCGGTGCCCGGCCTGCGCCCAGCGCTCTTCGGCGACGCGCTCGGCGAAGGCCTTGGTGAGGGTGTAGACGTCGGTCCAGCCGAGGCTCTCGGCGCGGGTGCGGCCGTAGTCGACGAGGCGCTCGCGCACCCATTCGGAGCGGGCGAGCTCGGCGAACTGGGAGACCGCCTGCGGGCCGGTCTTGCCGTGCCGGGCACGGGCATCCGTCAGAAAGCCGCGCAGCGCCTCCGGCTGGCGGGACTCGAACTCGACCCGGGCGCGGGCGGTCTTCGCCGCCTCGTACTCGGCCGACCAGTCGACGCTGTGCTGCAGCGAGGCCTCCGGGGCAATGCCCTTGCGGATTCCCTGCACGTAGGCGGTCGAGACGTGAACGACATGCGGATCGCTGCCGCTGGCGAGCAGGGCACCGTAGACGCCGTTCGCGCCGCCGACATTGGTGTCGAAGGCCTCGTCGATCGGCGGGTCGAAGGAGACGGTGGACGCGCTGTGGATGACGACGTCGATGTCATCGGGAAGGGTGCCGACGTTGCTCAGGCTGCCCTCGATCACCGAGACGCGGCGGGCGACCTCCGCCGCGGCGGTGTCTTCGCCGACGCGCTCGATCCAGGACTTGAACACCGGCTTGCGCATCAGGTTCTGCAGGCGGCCCTCGCCGGTCTGGCTGCCCTTACCGCGCACGAGCAGCGAGATGCGGGTGTCGGGGTAGTCGGAGAGCAGACGCTCGAGGATCGCCTGCCCGACGAAGCCCGTGCCACCGGTGAGGAAGATGTGCTCCGTCGTGAGGCCGAGGCCATCGACCGGCGCCGTCGCGGCCTTCGCGGCCGCGGGGGTCTTGCGTGTGGCGGGCTTGCGGGCCGCAGTACTCGCGGGAGTGCTCTTCGCAGCCGCGGGCTTCGCTGCGGCGGGCTTGCGTGCTGCTGGCTTGGCCGCTGCCGGCTTCCGAGCGGCGGCCTTCCGCGCCGGTGCCGTCGGCGCTGTGGGCGGGGTGGCGGCCGCGCTGTCGTCGGCCGGGGTGTTCTCGGTCGAACTCATGCGCGCGACGCCTTTCGGATCAGGGAGAGCCCGGACTGGCCGGGCAGGGTGTCGATACGGGCGTCGAGCGCCGTCATCGTGGCGGGGGACGAGGCGATGAGTCGCTCGAAGAAGAACGCCGTCTCGGGCTTCGGCTGCGCGAGGCGTCCGATCGGCCACGGCGTGCTGCGGAGGCGGCGGCGCGTGATCGATCGTGCGCGGCGCGAGAAGAGCAGGCGGTAGCGGGCCTGCGCCTCGAAGAAGAGCAGCTGGCGTTCCTTCACGCCGAGCAGGCGCTCGATCGTGCGCACCAGCTCAGGATGTGGTTCGAGCTCGGCGATGCGCGCGTATGCCGCCTGCATCAGCCACTCGTCGACGGTGCCGACGGTCATGTGTACGGCGGTCATGGGCACACCGATGATGTTGCCGACGATCGACTCACGGATGGTGTGCTCACCGTGGGTGCTGATCTGCGCCTGGGCGAGCGCGAGGGTCTCGTCGTTCGCCTCGATGACGGCGTCGAGCGCGTCGGCGATCCAGAACTTCTCGAAGGCCCAGGTCGTGAGGAAGGCGGTGACACGCGCGTCCTTATGGGTCGCGGTCACGAGCAGCCCGCGGAGGTGGCTCATCGTCGCGCGCTCGATGTCCCGCAGATAGACGAGGGTGCGAAGCGTCTCGCGGCTCAGCGGCGAATCGGCGTAGACCTCGACGTCCAGCTCGTCGCGGTGGTTTCCTGCCGCGGTGCGAGCGAACTGTCGCACGTCGAAGTCGGCTGCGGGGCGGCCCATGTCGATCACGGAAGCCTCATCGTTATCCGGCATTCCGCCAACCTCCAATAAGAGCGAGCCCCGCCGGTGCGGAACCCCTCGTCGGGTTCATCATCGAGCAGGCGAGCTGCGACGAGTCTACAGAACTAACGCTACGGGACCCGTAGCGTAATGTAAGCGTCATGGCAACGGCTCTCATCACGGGCGGCACATCGGGCATCGGCGCCCAGTTCGCCCGTTCTCTGGCCGCTCGCGGCTTCGACCTCGTGCTCGTGGCCCGCGACACCGCGCGTCTCGAGGCGATGGCGGAGGAGTTGCATGCCGCTTCGGGCATACAGGTGGACGTCCTCTCCGCGGATTTGTCGAAACGGACAGACGTCGATCGTGTGGCCGCACGACTCGAGGACGCCGAGCACCCGATCGAGTACCTCGTGAACAATGCGGGCTTCGGCGTGCACACCAAGCTCCTCGACCCCGACACCTCTGCGCACGAGCGCGGCTTAGATGTCATGTGCCGCGCGGTGCTCATCCTCGGCGGAGCTGCCGGCCGGGCGATGCGCGCCCGCGGGCACGGCACCATCCTGAATGTCTCCAGCACCGCCGGTTTCATCACCATGGGGTCGTACTCGGCGATCAAGGCCTGGGTCACCTCATATACCGAGGGTCTCGCGGTCGAATTGCGCGGCAGTGGCGTACAGGTGACGGCGCTCTGCCCGGGATGGGTGCGCACGGAGTTCCACGAGCGGGCTGGTATCCGTACCGGATCGATTCCTGGCCCGCTCTGGATCGATGCGGAGCCCCTGGTCGAGACGGCACTCCGCGATGCCGAGCGCGGCAGGGTGATCTCCATACCGACAGTTCGGTTCCAGGTGCTCATGTGGTTTGCCCGGCATGCGCCGAAGTCGGCGATCCGCCGCATCTCGGGGGCCATCTCGTCCAGCCGCAGCGGTTCCTCCTCGGCGGGGACCCATCCGGTTTCCCCTCCCGGTCCGAACCCCACAGGGTCGATCAACACTGTGGGCACGACCGGCGAGGGGCACTGACGATGGCAGACCGGTTCACCTCGTCCACGATGGCCGGGATGCGCTGGGTCGCCCAGCGCGGAATCCTGCGTCCCGTGGTCTGGCGGCTCACTCGGGTGACCGTGCACGGTCTCGACAACATCGCCGAGCTCGAGGCGCCGTTCGTCGCCGTCGCCAACCATTCCAGCCACCTGGATGCCCCACTCGTCATCGGTGCGCTGCCGACCAAGATCTCGCGCTATCTGGCTGCCGGGGCCGCGGCCGACTACTTCTTCGACGTGCGCTGGCGGAAGTGGCTCACCGCCCTGTTCTTCAACGCGTTCCCGGTCGAGCGCGGGGCGTCCCGCACCCGGGTCGGAGTATCGAAGGCGCTGCTCGAGCGCGGCGTACCGCTGCTCATCTTCCCCGAGGGAAGCCGCTCGAAGACCGGCGAGATGGGCCGATTCAAGCCGGGCGCCGCATCCCTCTCCACCGCCGCCGGTGTGCCGATCCTTCCGATCGCGCTGATCGGTGCGAGCACCGCCATGCCGCGCGGCCGCAACTGGCCGGTGCGAGGTCGCCTACCGGTCTGCGTCGCCTTCGGCGCGCCGATGCGGCAGGCGGCCGACGAGACCACCGAAGAGTATTCGAATCGCGTGGCGCACACCATCAGGCAGCTGCGCGCGACGATTCAGCCCACAGGAGTGCCCGTGCACGCAGAGGAAGGAACGCGATGACCGACGACAAGGCAACAGACGTCAAACACATGAAGTGGTGGGGATGGGGCGTCGAGGGCGTCGGATTCCACCACGAGGACAAGCCCGACTTCGCCCCGTTCGTGCTCAAGGCGGTCGACGTCGACCTCTGGACGGCGACGAAGGCCGAACCGCTGCCCTTCGACAAGCTCGATGTGCCCGACTCGAACGTGTCGCCCGAGTTCTTCGCGGCGCTCACCGCGGCCGTCGGCGACGACAACGTCACCAGCGACGCCATGGACCGGGTCGTCCACACCTTCGGCAAGAGCCTCCGCGATCTGGTGCGTGTGCGCAGCGGCAAAATCGAGCGCACACCGGATGTCGTGGTCTACCCGGCAGACGAGGCCCAGGTGCAGGCGGTCGTCGACGCCGCCGTGGCCTCCGGTGCCGTGATCATCCCGTTCGGCGGCGGCAGTAACATCGCCGGCAGCCTCGAGCCGATCGTCGGCGAGACTCGCACCGTGGTCTCGCTCGACCTCGGTCGACTGAACCGCGTGATCGACGTGGATGCCGACTCGGGTCTCGCGCGCATCCAGGCCGGAGCCCTCGGCCCCGACCTCGAAGCGCAGCTCACCGAACGCGGCTGGACGCTGGGACACTTCCCAGACAGCTTCACCCACTCCACGCTCGGTGGCTGGGTTGCCACTCGCTCCTCGGGCATGCAGTCGGACAAGTACGGCGACATCGCCGACATCGCGCGGGGCCTCCGGGTCGTGCGGCCGGGCGGAACCCTGGTCATCCGTGCGATCCCGAGCGCGTCCACCGGCCCGAGCGTGCGCGAGATGATCGTCGGCAGCGAGGGACGTCTCGGGGTGATCACCGAGGTGACGGTGCAGGTGCACCGCATCCCGGAGAAGCGCGACATCTACGCCTACTTCTTCCCGAACTGGGCGGCAGGCCTCAAGGCCATGCAGGAGATCTCGGAGAGCGACGCCGCGCCGTCGATCACCCGGGTCTCCGACGCCCGCGAGACCGGCTTCTCGCTGGCGACCAGCAAGGCGAGCAAGGGCGTGTCGAAGTTCCTCTCCGGCACCGTGCTTCCCACCCTGATGAAGCGCAAGGGCTGGAACCTCGACGACATCTGCCTCTCGTTCATCGGATTCGAGGGCGGGGAGGCGCACGCCAAGCGCCAGAAGGCGCTCGTCGACGCGATCGTGAAGAAGCACAACGGAATGGGCGTCGGCAAGGGCCCGGGCGTGCTCTACGACCAGAAGAAGTTCGACACCCCGTACCTGCGTGACTTCCTGCTGGACATGGGGGCGGCGGGGGATGTCTCCGAGACCGCAGCACCGTGGTCGAAGCTCGCCGCCGTGCACGATGGTGCCTATGCCGCAGCCCAGGGTGCGTTCGACAAGCTCGGCAAGGTCGGCTGGATCATGAGCCACCTCTCGCACTCGTACCATTCCGGTGCCTGCCTGTACTTCACCTTCGCCTTCAAGTTCGGCGAGGGCGACCCGATCGCCGAGTACGACGTGGTGAAGAGCGCCATCCAGCAATCGTTCATCGACAACGGCGGCACGATCTCGCACCACCACGGCGTCGGTCTCGAGCACTCGCCGTGGCTGGAGGAAGACATCTCGACCCAGGGCGTCGATCTGGTGAAGGGGCTGTTCGCGAGTGCCGACCCGGCGGGCACGTTCAACCCGGGCAAGATCGTCGGCGGGCGTCTCGTCGGCGGCCGCGTGGCCACCATTATCGACGACGACGTCATCGAAGAGGTTCAGGCCTAACCGGCGACGCGAACTGTGACGGCACCGGGGTCGAGGGCGAACTCCGCCCAGACCGCGGTGCCGATCAGGTCGCCATCCGCCTGGAATTCGACCGCATCGTGGAGCTCCACCGTGATGGTCTGCGCCGTCGTGTAGCGGAATGCGCCGTGCGGCTCGATGCGCGGCTCCGGCGGCACGGGTCTGCGGGGCCCCTGGTACGGCGTGAGCCAGCCGAGGAACCGCGCCCGGTCGCGACCCCACAGCGACCGCACCGCCAGCACATCGAGCAGCCCGTCATCGATCTCGGCGGTCGGTAGCAGGCGCAGGCCCGCGGTGACCGTGCCGCAGTTTCCGACCACGAGCGAGTGCAGCCGGGACGAGATCGGCTGCCCGCCATCGAGGTCGTAGGTAATCGAGGCACGCGAGCGGCGGTTCGCCGAGCGCAGGATGGGATTGACGTAGGCGAGCCAACCGAAGCGCTTCTTCGCCAGCGGATCTGTGCCGGAGACCATATCGGCGTCGAGTCCGAACCCCGCCATGACGAAGAACGGACGGACCCCCGCGGTGCCGTCGACGAGCCGATAGCTGAGCACGCCGACATCCATCGCCCGACCCGTCCCCGAGAAAGCGATGCGGGTCGCCGCCCCCAGATTGTTCAGCGGAAGGCGCAGGTTGCGGGCCAGAAGGTTGGCGGTGCCGCAGGGCAGAATGCCGAGCGGGACACCCTCCTGGCGCAGAGCGGATGCCGTCTCGCTCACCGTTCCGTCGCCGCCGGCGGCGATCACGAGCTCGACGCCCGCCCCCAGCGCATCACCGACGAGGTCGGACGTCGGCCGCTCGAGCGATGTCGCGAACCAGAGCGACTCGTCCCAGCCGGTCTTCGCCTCCCAGGTCGCGACCGTGCGTCGGAGGCGCGCGAGGTCGACGCGGATCGGGTTGTAGACGATTGCGGCGCGCCTCATCGGGCGGCGCTCACGACCCGGTGACTCACCGCTCCGGGGCCAGCGCCGGCCAGAGGAACTCGAGCACGCTGTCGGCCCAGCCGTCCGCCGAACTGCTGCCGCGGATCGACTCGGCGATGAAGGTGCCGAGCAGCAGGCTCATCACCAGCTCGATGTCGAGGCCGGTGCGGAGCTCGCCCGCGGCGCTGCGCTCGCGCAGGTTGTCGCGCAGCGGCTTGGTGTTGGCACGGATACGTTCGTGCAGCAGGGCGGCAAACTCCGGGTCTTCGTTGAGCATGATGGCGGCGACGGCCCCGCGTCCGACGATGTGCTCGATCATCTCGCGGGCGTGCACGAGGAACCAGCGGAAGGTGTCGTAGGCCGAGAGCGAGGTGGGGACCGCGATACGGATGGAGGCGGCATCCACCACGGCCCGAAGCAGCGCCTCACGGTTGCGGTGGCGACGGTAGATCGTGGTCTTCGCGACCCCGGAGGTGGCGGCAACCGCCTCGATGCTCACCGCGAGCGGTCCGCCGTTGCGCAGCAGCTCGAGCGCGGCATTGGTGATGCGGACGTCGACGGTCGCATCGTCGGCGTGCGGTTCAGGAGAGTGCGGTTCGGGCTGCTCGATCGCGGCGAGAGTGCTGTCGGTCACGGCTGCGCTCTCCTCTCGCGTCGGATGCGTCCATCGTACCGGTCGCTCGGTCGGGGCTCAGGCGAACGCGTCGACCCCGGTGAGCTGCGCGGAGACCGCCCAGAGTCTGGCTGCATCATCGCGATCGATCGCGTGCGCGTTGACGCCGGCGATGCGCGCGGTCGGGGAGTCGGGCACGGTCGGGGAGGCGATGTCGACGTCTTCGAGGTAGACGCCGCCCATGCCGTCCAACTGCGGGGAGGTCGCAGCCCAGACCGTGGTGGCCGCGCCCTGCTCGGGCGTCTTGAAGCGCGGGTCGGGCACGCCGTTCTCATCGATCCAGCCCATCGCGCGCTGCTCCTCGAGCGGGAGGTGGCGCTGCAGCGGCGTGAGGATGCCGCCGGGGTGCACCGCGAAAGCGCGCACGCCCTGGGCACGTCCGAGGGCGTCGAGTTCGACGGCGAACAGGCTGTCGGCGGACTTCGCCTGGCCGTAGGCCTGCCACTTGTCGTAGCCCTGCTCGAAGTTCAGGTCGTCGAACCGCACCGGCGAGAGCTTGTGACCGCTGGACGAGAGCACGATCACGCGCGAGGGGGCGCCGGCCGCGAGGGCGGGCCAGAGCAGGTTGGTCAGCACGTAGTGCCCGAGGTGGTTGGTGGCGAACTGCGCCTCCCAGCCCGGGCCGACGCGGGTGAGCGGAGCGGCCATGATCGCGGCGTTGTTGATCAGCAGGTTCAGCGGGCGTCCGGAATCCAGGAAGCGCGCGGCGAAGCCGTGCACGCTCTCGAGGTCTGCCAGGTCGAGGGTGTCGACCTCGACATCCGTGAGTCCTCTGGCGTCGAGCGCCGCGCGGGCGACCTCGGGCCGGCGGCCCGGAACCAGCACGGCAGCACCGGCGCTCGCCAGCGCCGTGACGACCTCGATGCCGAGGCCGGAGTAGCCGCCGGTGACGATCGCCAGCTTTCCCGTGAGGTCGATGCCCGCGATCACCTCCATCGCGGTGCTGCGGGCGCCGAAGCCCGAGCCGATCGGATGCTGCGGTGTCGCGGTCATCGTTTCCTCTCAGTTCAGACGGTGGCTACCAGGCGGCGGGCTTGTAGTCCTTGAGGAAGACGCCGGAGACGTCGTCCCCGGCCTCTCCGCGCACGATCGGATCGTAGACCCGCGCAGCGCCGTCGACCAGGTCGAGCGGGGCGTGGAAACCCTCCTCGGCCAGCCGCACCTTGGTCGGGTGCGGGCGCTCATCCGTGATCCAGCCGGTGTCGACGCTGGTCATCAGGATGCCGTCGGTCTCGAGCATCTCCTTGGCGCTGGTGCGGGTGAGCATGTTGAGGCTCGCCTTGGCCATGTTGGTGTGCGGATGACCCGGGCCCTTGTAGCCCCGACCGAACTGCCCCTCCATCGCCGACACGTTGACGATGTACTTGCGGCGGGCGGCGGATGCCGCCATCGCCGGGCGCAGCCGGGAGACGAGCAGGAACGGCGCGGTCACGTTGGCGAGCTGCACCTCCAGCATCTCGAGCGGGTCGACCTCGTGCACGAACTGTGTCCAGGAGTTCTGGTCGTGCTGGTCGGGCACCAGACCGCCCGCGTCGATCGCCGTGCCGGCGGCCAGTCGCTCCAGGCTCGACGACCCGGCGGCGAGGGCGAGGTCGGTCAGCTCGTCGGCGGTGAGCGCCAGCGCACTGGAGAGGATGGGGTGGCTGGCCACCGAGGCGGCGAGCGCCTGCGGGTGCGCGTCGTTGGTGTGGCCGAAGGTGAGCAGCTCGGGGAGGGGGCCGTCGGGCAGCGGCGCGGACTCGGCGTCCGCGAGCGGCGCGTACGCACCGGGGGAACGGCGCACCGTCTGCGCGGCGTTGTTGATGAGGATGTCCAGCGGCCCGGCCTCGGTCATCGCATCGGTCAACCCGATCACCTGGGCGGGATCGCGCAGGTCGATGCCGACGACGCGGAGGCGGTGCAGCCAGTCCGACGAATCGGGGAGGCTCGCGAAGCGGCGGACGGCATCGCGGGGGAACCTGGTCGTGATGGTCGTGTGCGCACCATCCCGCAGCAGCCGCAGGGCGATGTACATGCCGATCTTGGCGCGGCCACCGGTGAGCAGAGCGGTTTTGCCGGTGAGGTCGGTGCGGGCATCGCGCCTGGCGTGATTCTCCAGGGCGCAGTCCGGGCAGAGCTGGTGGTAGAAGGCGTCGACCTGCGTGTAGTGCTGCTTGCAGATGTAGCAGGGACGGGACTTGAGCAGGGTGCCAGCGGTGGGGGCGGCGACGGTGATGGCGAGTGGGATGCCGCGGGTCTCGTCGTCGATGCGGTCGGCCGCGCCGGTGGCGGTCGCGGCGATGACGGCCCTGTCGGCGTCGGCGATCTCGGCGCGCTTCTCGAGCCGGCGGGACTTCTTCACCGACTTGAACATGCGGGCGGTGGCCTGACGCACGCGGATGAAGTCGGCATCGTCCTCCTCGAGCTGATCCATCGAGGCGAGGACGCGGAGGGTCGTCTCGAGGTCGCTCGGGTCGATGGACGTCTCGGATGGCACAGGATCGGAGGGCACGCGGTCGGAAGGCACAGAAGATTCTACGTCGGGCGCGCCGCACCCCCGGCCCTCCCCGCGATTAATGGAAATTCAGGACTCTGGTCGTGACTGCCCCGGTTCAGAGCGGCCGGAAGTGACCGTCGCCCGGAGTCTCCGACCATCGTCCTGAGTTTCCGAAGGGGCGTCCTACACCCAGACGGTCGCGAGCCAGATCGTCACCGCGATGACGGCCACGAGCACCAGGTTGAGGCCGATCAGCTTTGCCTCCCCGCGCCGCAGGTGCACGCTGATCGCCGCGAGTTGGATCACCGCCAGCCCGATCGCCGCCGCCAGTGCGAGGCCGGGGGCGACGCCGGTCAGCGGCGGCAGGATCAGGCCGAGCGCGGCGAGCACCTCGAGCACCCCGATGGTCCGCACGAAGGGAAGGGGCACCGCGTCCACCCAGCCCATCATCGGTCGCAGCTGGTCGCGCGAGCGCACGACCTTCACCCCGCCCGAATAGAGGAAGAACAGCGCGAGTAGGCCGGCGAGAATCCAATAGGCGACGATCATGTGGAGCTCCTTTAGTTACTGTGGGTAACCACAGTGTGCGGCAGTGCCGGGAGCGCTACAAAAGTTACATCCGTGTGCGTGGAGGTGCGATGTCGGGGTACGAGAACGTCTGCAAGATCCGTGGGGATGGTGGGCGCGCCATCCGTTCGGTGCTGGATCGCATCGCCGACAAGTGGGCTCTGTTGATCATCGCGACACTGCACTCGGAGCGCCTGCGCTTCACCGCACTGCAGCAGCGCATACCGGGGATCTCGCAGCGCATGCTCGCCCTCACACTGCGGAAGCTCGAGCGGGATGGACTGGTCATCCGCACCGCCCACCCGGAGGTGCCGCCGCGCGTCGAGTACGAGCTGAGCGGGCTGGCGGCGACGCTCATCCCGCACGCCGTAGCGCTCGCGGACTGGGCGGTGGAGCACAATCCGACGATCGAGACCAACCGCACCAGCTACGACGCCGAACACCCCTCACCACTCCCGGATTAATCGGAAATTCAGGACTCCGGGTGCGTGTCGATCACGTTGAGCCGCTCGTGCGACTGCTGCGCGGCCGCCGTCCTGAGTTTCCGTTAACCGCTCAGGCTCGGCGGTAGTCGCTGCCGTCGGGGAAGCGGACGAGCAGCCCCGCATCGACGAGCGCTCGCCGCAGCAGGGCCGGGTCGTCGGTCAACTCGGCGAGGCGCTCGGTGAGCTCGCGCTCGCCGAGCGTTTCGTCTGCGATGGCCAGATCGAGCGCCCACAGCAACAGCTCCTCCCGCGCGGATGCCGCGGCCGGCCACCGCACGATCCGTCCGCTGTCCACGAAGCGGTCCACGCCCTCGACGCGCGGCTGCGCGGCGGTGGCGAGCAGCGCGGTCAGGTTCTGCTGCGCGATCGTCCACGTCTCGTCCACCCGCGCGAGCAGGCCTGCGCGCTGCAGGCTGATCAGATCGCGGTCGCGCCGCGCGCCGTCGGGTACGTCTATGCCGAGGGCGACCTCGGCGAAGGTGCGGCGGGAGTTCGGGTTGGCCAGCGCGGCGATAATCGGGCGCCAGTTTTCGGTCGAGTGCTCGGTCATCAGGTCACGGTAGCGCGGACGACACGGTCGGAAACTCAGGACGGTGGTCATCCCGCCTCGTGCGCAGCCCCGCCATGGCGTGCTTGCTGGCCGAGGAACCCGACCAGAGTCCTGAGTTTCCGAAGTGTGACGGCGGGGGATCGGAGGGGATCGGCGGCGGACGGTGCGGCAGCGGAAGCGCGGGGTGCCGGGCTGTGCCACGGTTGACCCATGGCGAAAAAGATCCTGCTCGACTGCGACCCCGGTCTCGACGACGCCCTCGCGCTGCTGCTGGCCCACGGCGACCCCGACCTCGAGCTGGTCGCCGTCACCACCGTCGGCGGAAACGTGGGGCTGTCACTCACCACCAAGAACGCCCTCGAGCTGCGGGAATACCTCGGCTTCGACGTGCCCGTCGCGGCGGGAGCAGACGGGCCGCTCGTCGGTCCGACCCGAGACGCCGTCGAGGTGCACGGCGAGACCGGCCTCGGCGCCACGAACCTGCCCGCCGCGACCAAACCACTCGACGACCGGCACGCCGTCGAACTCATCATCGAGACGCTGCGGGCACGGCCCGGTGCGATCCACCTGATCGCCACCGGCCCGCTCACCAACATCGCGCTCGCGCTCAAGCAGGAGCCCGCGATCGCCCGCTGGGCTGCCTCCTTCACGATCATGGGCGGCTCGTTCACCCGCGGAAACGTCACGCCGGCCGCCGAGTTCAACATCTACGCGGATCCCGAGGCCGCCCGAATCGTCTTCGACGCCGATTGGCGCGTCACGATGATCGGACTCGATGTGACACTGCAGGCGCAGGTGAATAGCCCGGTGATCGATCGGCTCGCGGTGCACGGGGTGCTCGCGGAGGAGTTCATCCTGCCGCTCGCCACCTTCTGGGCCGGCGACTCCGACGGCCAGGCCGTGCACGATGTCTGCGCGGTCGCGTATGTTTCGCGTCCCGACCTGTTCGCCGGACGGACGGCGAGAGTGGATGTCGAGACCCGCGGCCAGTTCACCCTCGGTGAGACCGTGGTCGACTTCGATTCGGCAGAACCGAACGCGTACGTGCCGGTCACCCTCGACGTGCCCGGCTTCTGGGCCTACGTCGAGCGCGTCTACGGACGGGTCGCCGAAACGCATGGCTGATCTTCTGCTCGACCGCCTCGATCGCACCGCCGCCTACGATCCCGACTCGGTCTTCGACCAGTTCGTCGACTGGGCGAGCGGCCGTGGGCTCACCCTGTATCCGGCGCAGGAGGAGGCGATCATCGAGATCGTCTCTGGAGCGAATCTCATCCTCAGCACGCCCACCGGCACGGGCAAGTCGCTGGTGGCGATCGGCGCACACTTCGCTGCGCTTGCGCAGGGAAAGCGCACGTATTACACCGCACCGATCAAGGCGCTGGTGTCAGAGAAGTTCTTCGCTCTGGTCGAGATCTTCGGGGCGGAGAACGTCGGCATGGTCACCGGCGATTCGAGCGTGAACGCGGACGCACCGATCATCTGCTGCACGGCCGAGATCCTGGCCAACCTCGCCCTGCGCCATGGTGAGGATGCCCCGGTCGACCAGGTGGTGATGGACGAGTTCCACTTCTACTCCGACCCCGATCGCGGCTGGGCCTGGCAGGTGCCGCTGCTGACGCTCCCGCGGGTGCAGTTCATCCTGATGTCGGCGACGCTGGGGGATGTCGACTGGCTCGCGAAGGACCTCACGAAGCGCAACTCCCGCGAGACCGCCGTCGTGACCGGAGTCGATCGCCCGGTGCCGCTCCACTACTCGTACGTCACCACGCCGGTGCACGAGACGGTGGAGGATCTGCTCGCGACCGGCGAGGCGCCGATCTACATCGTCCACTTCTCCCAGCTGGCCGCGCTGGAGCGGGCGCAAGCCCTCACCAGCGTGAAGATCGCGAGCCGCGAGCAGCGCGACCACATTGCCGAGGCGATCGGCGATTTCCGCTTCACCACCAACTTCGGACGAACCCTGAGCCGCCTCATCCGTTCCGGCATCGGCGTGCATCACGCCGGAATGCTGCCCAAATACCGACGGCTGGTCGAGCAGCTCGCCCAGCAGGGGCTGCTCAAGGTGATCTGCGGCACAGACACGCTCGGCGTTGGCATCAACGTGCCGATCCGTACCGTGCTGCTGACCGCGCTGACCAAGTTCGACGGCACAAAGATGCGGCAGTTGAGCGCGCGGGAGTTCCACCAGATCGCCGGGCGGGCCGGTCGTGCCGGCTACGACACCGCCGGCACGGTGATCGTGCAGGCGCCCGAGCATGAGACCGAGAACGCCCGGCTGCTGGCCAAGGCCGGCGACGACCCGAAGAAGATCAAGAAGATCGTGCGCAAGCGGGCGCCGGACGGCTTCGTGTCGTGGGGAGAGGCGAGCTTCCAGCGCCTGGTCGCCGCGCAGCCGGAGACGCTCTCGTCGAGCATGCAGGTCAGCCACGCCATGGTCCTCAATGTGATCGGCCGCGGGGGCAAACCTTTCGACGAACTGCGTGCCCTGATCGAGAACAACCACGAGCCGCGCCCGCGGCAGCGCGAGCTCGCCCGGCAGGCGCTCGCGATCTACCGCACCCTGCGCACCGCCGAGATCGTGCAACAGAGCCCGGATGGCGCGATCACTCTCACGGTCGACCTGCAGCAGAATTTCGCGCTCAACCAGCCGCTCTCCCCGTTCGCGCTGGCGGTGTTCGACCTGCTGCAGCCCGCCGACCCTTCGACGAGCTCAGGGACCGCGGTGCAGACGAGCCCGACGTATGCGTTGGATCTCATCTCGGTGCTCGAGGCGACGCTCGACGACCCGCGCCCGGTGCTCTCCGCCCAGCAGCACATGGCTCGCGGCGAGGCGATCGCCGCGATGAAGAGCGAGGGCATCGAGTACGAGCAGCGCATGGAGCTGCTCGAGCAGATCACCTGGCCGAAGCCGCTCGACGAGCTGCTGGATGCCGCCTTCCAGACCTACCGCGCCTCGCAGCCGTGGGTCGGCGACTTCGAGCTCAGCCCCAAGTCGGTCGTTCGTGACCTGTATGAGCGCGCGATGACCTTCAACGACTTCATCGGCTTCTACAAGCTGAACCGGTCGGAGGGTCTGGTGCTGCGCTACCTCTCCGACGCCTACAAGGCCGCCCGCCAGACCATCCCCGACGAGGCCAAGACCGAGGAGCTGCTCGACCTCATCGAGTGGCTCGGCGAACTGGTGCGCCAGGTCGATTCCAGCCTGCTCGACGAGTGGGAGCAGCTGATCAACCCCGCCGCGGCACCGGATGTCGCCGCTCCCGTACTGCCACCGGCACCGCACAGCGTCACCAGCAACATCCGCGCCTTCCGTATCCTCGTGCGCAACGAGCTGTTCCGCCGGGTGCAGCTCGCCGCCCTCGAGGACTATGAGCAACTGGGTGAGCTGGATGCCGCGGCCGGCTTCGATGCGGATGCCTGGGGCGACGCCATGGACGCCTACTTCGAGGCGCACAACAACCTCGGAACCGGCGGTGACGCGCGCAGCTCCGCGATGCTGATCGTTGACGAGGGTCCGCAGCAGTGGACCGTCCGTCAGATCTTCGAGGACCCCGCCGGCGACCACGACTGGGGTATCAGCGCCACGATCGACCTGGCCGAGTCGAACGAGGCGGGCGTTGCGGTGGTGCGGGTGACCGCGATCGGGATGCTCTAACGCCCCGCCGCAAGCTCAGCCCTTCGACGAGCTCAGGGACCGTACGGTCCCTGAGCTCGTCGAAGGGCGGCCTGCTACCGCTCGTAGCTGCGCCAGCGCTCGTCGACGGTGAAGCCGAGCGCCCGCACCGTGGCGAGGCTCGCGTCGTTCACCGCAGCACCGCCGGTGCCGACCCGGGTCACGCCGTCCTCCTCGGCGACCGCGATGATCGCCGCTGCAACTACCGCCGCACCGAGGCCGCGTCCGCGATGACTGGCGAGCACAGAGGCGAAGTCGACGTCCGCGGCATCCCCGCTCACGGAGATCGACGTCGCCGCGACCAGCTCATCCTGGTCCCAGGCGCCGAAGAGGCGGGTGCCGGGCTTCCACAGCGCGACGGTCTGCGCGAGGTCGAGCAGCTCGTGCGCGGTGGCCGGAGTGAAGGGATAGTCGGGGTTGGTCTGTGACTCGAGGCCGTGGAGAGCGCGGGCGTCCTCGGGCTGGAGCTCGCGCACATCCGCTCTGCTGCGACGCGCCCGCAGGTCGGTCAGGTCGCCGAGCTGCCGGTGTGCGCCCCAGGATTCCCCGACGATGCGGTAGCCCGCCGCCTCGAGTTCGGCGCAGCGCGGGTCATCGTCACGGAGGATCTCAGCCATGAGCCCAGGTTATCGGCGAGCGTAGATTGGCAGCATGACCGTGTGGAGGGATGCCGCAGACATCGTCGGCGACCGCCTGTACGCGATGCGGCAGCAGGCGCGACTCCCGTGGGAGCGGGAGACGCCGGTGATCCGCTACCGCGGCGGGCGCCTCGCTCCGGTGCTCCTCATCCCCGGCGTGTACGAGACCTGGCAGTTCATGCGACCGCTGGGAGACCACCTGCACGGGCTCGGGCATCCCATCCACGCGCTCACCGAGCTCGGCTACAACCGCAAGTCGATCGCCGCGACGGCCACCGTGGCGCAGGCCTACCTCGACGAGAAGGATCTGCGCGAGGTCATCCTGATCGGGCACAGCAAGGGCGGCATCATCGGCAAACACATGATGGTGACGGATGACGTCTCCGGCCGCATCGCGCAGCTGATCGCCGTCAACTCACCCTTCGCCGGCTCCTCGCTCGCCCGTTTTGCGCCGAATCCGGCTCTTCGCGTGTTCGACCCGCGCAACGAGCTGATCGTCACGCTGGCGAAGAACGTCGACATCAACGCCCGCATCACGTCGATCTACTCGCGGCTCGACCCGATCATCCCCGGTGGCAGCAGGCTCGACGGCGCGACCAACATCGAGCTGCCGATGGTGGGTCACTTTAGACCACTCGGATCAGCGGATTTATTTCGGGAGGTGGGGCTGGCGATAGCCCGGAGGTAGAAGAATGACCCGCATGCAGAGACACCAGAAGCTCGTTCTCGCGATCGCGATCCTCGCCTCCTTCGTGTCGTTCCTGGACGGGTCGGTCGTGCAGGTGGCGCTCCCGGCGATCCAGCGTGAGCTCGGCGGTGGTCTCAGCACCCAGCAGTGGGTGGTCGACGCCTACCTCATCACCCTCGGTGCCCTCATCCTGCTGGCCGGCTCGCTCTCGGATGTCTACGGCCGCATCGTCATCCTGCGCATCGGGCTCATCGGCTTCGGTGTCGCTTCGATCGCCTGTTTCGCGGCCCAGAATCCAGAGATGCTGATCGCCGCGCGGGCCGTGCAGGGCATCGCTGGGGCGCTGCTGGTGCCGAGTTCGCTCGCGCTCATCCTCTCCAATTTCAGTGGCGCGGCGCAGGCGAAGGCGATCGGACAGTGGACGGCGTTCACCAGTGTCGCCTTCATTGCCGGCCCGCTGCTCGGCGGCGTCTTCGTCGACGTGCTGTCCTGGCGCTACATCTTCGCGATCAACGTGCTCCCGATCGCGGTCGCCCTCGTGCTGCTGGCGGTCTTGAAGCAGAACGATGTGCGCAAGACCGGCGTCTCGATCGACTACCCGGGCGCGGTGCTCGGCATCATCGGGCTGGGACTGCCGGTCTTCGCGCTGATCGAGCAGGAGAACCTGGGCTGGGCGAACCCGCTGATCTGGGGGTCGATGACCGTCGGTCTGCTGGCCTTCGCGGCCTTCCTCTGGCGGGAGAAGGTGGCGAAGCAACCGATGATGCCCCTCGGACTGTTCCGGGTGCGCAACTTCGCCGTGGGCAACATCGCCACCGCGGCGATCTACGGCGCGCTGTCGCTCGGCGGGTTCCTGGTCACGATCTTCCTGCAGCAGGTCGGCGGCTACAGCGCACTCATGTCGGGCCTGGCGATCTTGCCGCCGACCCTCATCAGCATCTTCCTCTCGTCCTATGTAGGCACCCTGGCGGGTCGGCTCGGCCCGCGGCTGTTCATGAGCATCGGCCCGCTGCTCGCCGCGCTCGGCTACTTCTATCTGCTGTTCGCCGACGCGAAGCCGGACTACTGGACGCAGATCCTGCCGGGCGTGATCCTGTTCGGCCTGGGGCTCACGATCACGGTCGCTCCGCTCACCAGCGCCATACTCGGGTCGATCGACCCCGCCCAGTCCGGCATCGGGTCGGCCATCAACAACGCCGTCTCCCGCGTCGCCGGGCTGATCGCCACCGCCTTCATCGGGGTGATCATCGGTACGAAGATCGGCCTCGCCGGGTTCGATCGCGGCGTGATCGTGACCGCCATTCTGTTTCTGATCGGCGGCGTCGTGTCGTTCATCGGCATCCGCAATCCGCCGAAGCCGGCCGCGGCACCCGCCGCCGGGGCGCAGTCGCCGGCCACCGGCAGCGCTGCGCCGACCACAGGTGGCACCCCGAACGCCTGAGTCCTAGCCGAGCAGCCGGTCGCCGCTGAATACCAGCAGCACGACATTGACCAGCGCCGCCGCGATGATCAGCTGGAACAGCAGGCGGGTTGGCGGTCGTCGCAGCAGTACCGCGATCGCCGCGGCCAGCAGAAGTGTCACCGCGAGCCCCGCCCACTGCAGTGGCGTCGGCCCGCCGCTCGGCCCGACGAGTGCGAAGAGCGCGCCGAGCAGCAGCGCGGCCCAGATGACGACACCGGATGCCCGGCGCCCGATCCGGTGCGGAAGTCCCGCGATGCCCGTGCGGGCATCGTCGTCGAGATCGGGCAGCACGTTGGCGAAATGCGCCGCGACACCGAGCATCGCGCCGAGTCCGAACGCCCAGGGCGCGGCGAGCACCGGATCCGGTCGCGACAGGGTCGCGATGGAGGGAAGCACGCCAAACCCGACGATGTAGGGCAGCACCGAGATCGGCGTGTTCTTGAGGCCCGCGTTGTATGCCCAGGCTGCGCCGATGAACACCGCCTGCGCGAGGGCCGCCCAGAGCCCGAGAGGCACGGTGAGCAGGATCCCGAGCAGCGCCGACGCAATGGCACCCACCCGCACCAGACGGATGCTCACCAGACCGAGCGCGACCGGCTTGTCGGTGCGGCCGACCGCGCGGTCTCGCTCGGCATCCAGCCAGTCGTTGGAGAGGCCGACGGAGACCTGGTTCGCAAGCACCGCGAGGCCGAGCAGCGCTATGCGCCAGGGCGCGAGCTGCAGGCCGACGCCGAGCAGCACGGCCACGACGGTGACCGCGAGACCGGGTCCCGGGTGCGTCGACAGAGCGAGCGCGCGCAGTCGGGAGGGCATGGGCCCATGCTACGGCGGCGACTCCGCCTCAGCTTCGGCGGCGCGGCCCGCGGTGTGGGGGCGTCACATCAGACTAAATTGGGGGCATGACGATTGCTCCATCTGCCGGCTCGCTTGCCGAGCTGTTGCCCGGTAGCTGGCACATCGGCGCCACCAATTTTCCGATGTGGCTTCGCGGCGACCGCCTGTCGCCGACCCTCACCTACGAGGTACGCAGCGAACAGCCGCTCAGGTTTCTCGACACGGTCAGCTACAGCACCCCGGCCGGCGCGACCAAGACCATCGTCGGGGTCGACAGCTTCCGAGGCGAGGGATCCGACGCCGCCGGCTTCGTCTGGCGCGGCCGTGGTCTGCTGTTCCCCTTCGCCAGCCACTGGACCGTCGAGGGAGTCGGGCCCTCCGATGAGTTCGTGGTGACGCGATTCTCGAAGTCGCTGGTCACCCCCGCCGGCGTGGACATCATGGTGCGGCACGGCGCCCAGCTCGATGCGCAGGAGTTGCGCACCATCGTCGCCACCAGCCCCGAGGAGTACGGCCTCGCGCCCGAAGACCTCGCAAGCCTGACCTGGCTCGAGCTGCCCACCGCGTAGCGCGGCTCGCACACTGCTCTGCGCGCTCCCGTACGGTGCGCTCTCGTGCGGTGCAATCGGGTGCGGTGCCCCGACTGCGCGCGCTTACTGGAAATGCCGCCTCGTGGGATTCCTGCTGAGCGAAGGGCGCACGGTGGCACCTCGATCGGGATCGGCCTCGAGTTGTCACAGATCGACCTTTTGAGTGAGGGTTAACATCCGTCTGCGACAACTCGAGGTGTGGTGTGCAGGAGAGCTCGAGAGGCCGAGCTCCAATTGCCTACCCGAGGAGCACGGTCAATCCGGATCCCCGACGATCTCGTCGCGCACCCGGCGCAGGTCCTCGAGCAGGAAGCCGACCAGCACCCAGTTCTCGGCATCGGGGCGCAGCACGACAAGCGGCGCGGTGAGTGCGGGGAGCTCGGCGGTGACCGGCGGCGGTTCGTTCTCCCCGCGCGGTGCCTGGGCGAGAAGGAGGACGTCGTGGGCGGCGCGGTCGAGTTCGGTCGCGATCGACTGCACCACGGCATCCGTCGTCAGGGAGGTGTCGTAGCGGTCGCGCACCGCGCGGGCCATGCCGGGCACCCGGGTCGCCAGCACGGTGAGGGTGTCGAGGAAGGCGCGGTCGCGGGCGAGTTGTCGACGGTGCCGACCGCCCCGCGGGTTGAGCATGAGGCTCTCGTCGGCGCTGGCCAGAGCGGCGGCCGCATCATCGCGCAGCCCCCGCAGGGTGCGGGCACGATCGAGCACCGCCTCGACGCCTCGGCGGTCGGTCGGGATGCGCAGCACGTGGGCGAGATCGCCGAGGGTTCCTGCGATCTCCGAGGCGAGCCGGGTGACGGCGTCGTGGGCGGGCCCGAACAGCACCGGCGGTACGACCAGCACGTTCACCGCGAGTCCGATCAGCGCGCCGATCACCGTCTCGACGATGCGATCGAAGGCGTACCCGGGGGTCTGCAGACCGAGGGCGAGCACCAGCATGGCGCTGATGGGGATCTGATTGGCTGACCCGGGGGAGAGCCGCAGCACCCAGGCGAGCAGCAGCGACACCACGATCACCCCGAGCACCACCCAGGTGGAGTGACCGAACAGATCGCCGGCAGCGTAGGCGAGAAGTACGCCGACGACCACGCCGACGCTGCGCTCGACGCCTTTCGCCAGCGACTGATTGACACTCGGTGCGACGACCAGGAGTGCGGCGATGGCGGCGAAGATCGGCAGCGGCTGGTGCAGCAGTGCCGCGCAGGTGAGCCAGGCGACGATCGCGGCCACGGAGGTCTTCACGACCTGCAGAAGGGGGCTGCGAGAGGATGCGCGCAGGGAGGCGATCGGTCGCATCCTGCCAGCGTAGCCCCGCCTTTTTCGCGCGGTTATTTCGTGGGGAGCTGGTATCCGCTCAGCTGCCCGGAGACCGGGGAGGACGGTGCCGCGGTGGCGGTGGCGGCCCCGCCGAAGGCGACCGTGAGCAGCAGAGCGCTCGCGATGATGCCGACGGCGGAGACGCCGCTTGCCGTCGCCGAGACGCGGGTAAGACGTCCGGCGCGGCGGGCGCGGCGCACGATGACCGCGATCACCACGAGGCTGACGGTTGCCAGGGCAACCGTCAGCATCAGCGGGATGGTGATTGCAGTGCTGGCCGCGGGCACGGCTTCGAGCGCAGCATTCATTGCTGTGTTCCTCTCGGGTAAGGAACTGTCCGTGTCGGGTACACGAACGGTTGTCGTTGTCCGCATTTCGGGGGACTGCGGTGGCGACTCATTGAAACTATCAGCGCCGTGTTTGCGAGTTCAATACTGAGGTGCCCCCAGTTCGGGGGAGTTTCGGATGTTTTCCTCCGTGAACAAAAAAGACCACCGCTCGATCGGTGACGATTCCGGGGCGCGACGACGAAATCCGCAGTATTCGTGACGGAATTCGTCGTGAATGAGCGACAGGCGCAGCAATCCGCCACCGCCCGCAGGGTGCGATGAGGATGAGAGAGCTCTCATCCGCCGCTCCCGATGCTCTCATCCCTACCGAACACCGTTGTACTGTGACCGAATGGTCGCAAACGTGAGTGGGCCGAAGCCCACGGAAGAGGCAACGATCATGCGCACACGCACTCGATTCATCATCACCGGAGCCGCAACCCTCGCGATCCTCGGCCTCGGCACCGCCGGCGCTGTCGCCATGACGAATTCGCTCGGCGTCACCGAGCAGTCCGGCCAGGTGCAGAAGATCGATTCGGTGACCACCGGTCGCGACGGCAGCGGCAGCGACGACAGCACGGCGACCCCGACGCCGATCCCGTCCACCAGCACGGATCCCAGCGGAACCTCCACGGTGGAACCCGCCGCTCCCGTCTACATCGACGACCACGGCGGCGACCGACCCGACGGCGTCTCCGACGACGGCCCGAACCACGATCTGAACGACGACCACGGCGGCAGCAGCGGCAGCAGTGGCAGCGGTTCGGATGACAGCGGCTCCGGCCACGGCGGATCCGGCGGTCACGGCAGCGACGACTGACCGTCGCGCTCGGCCGGGTCAGCGGAGGCGGTAGCCCATCCCGCGCACGGTCTCGATTCGGTCGGCCCCGAACTTCGCGCGAAGGTAACGCACGTACACGTCCACGACGTTCGACCCGGGATCGAAGTCGAAGCCCCAGACCCGGCTGAGCAGCTGTTCCCGGCTGAGCACCTGATCGGGATGCCGCAGAAACTCCTCGGCGAGCCCGAACTCGCGTGCGGACAACTCGACCTGACGGCCATCCACCGTCGCCCGGCGGGTGCGGGTGTCGAGGCTCAGCCCGTCACGACTGATGGTGCTGCCGCCGAGGTGACTGGCATCCCGCAGCCGCAGCCGCACTCGCGCGAGCAGCTCGTCGAAACCGAAGGGCTTGGCCATGTAATCGTTGGCGCCCCCCTCGAGCCCGGCCACGGTATCCGCTCGAGAGTCACGCGCGGTCAACACGATCACCGGCAACTCCGAGCCGGATGCGCGAAGCCGGCGCAGCACCTCGAAGCCGTCGATGTCGGGCAGGCCGATGTCGAGCACCATGAGGTCGAACGACCCGGTGATCGCGAACTCGACGGCGTCCAGCCCGTTCGCGACGACGCGAGTGCTGAACCCGGCGGCGCGCAGACCCTTCTCGACGAAGGACGAGATGCGCTCCTCGTCTTCGACGATCAGTATTCCGCTCACTGCTGGCCCTCCGGGGTGGTGTCGATCGGCAGCACCAGAGTGAAGGTCGAGCCGACCCCGGGTGCGCTCTCGAGCCTCACGGTACCGCCATGTGCCCGGGCGATCGCGGCGACGATGGCGAGCCCGAGCCCAGACCCGGTGTCGCCCCGACCGCCGTGCTGCTCCGTGCCGCGCCGGAAGCGCTCGAAGATCCGCTCGTGGGCCTCGCTCGGGATGCCGGGGCCGACATCCCGCACCCAGAGTTCGAGCGAGTCTTCCGTGGCCCGGCTGCCCAGCTCGACCACGGTGCCGGGAGTGGCATAGCGGTCGGCATTGGAGGCGAGCTGCAGCCACGCCTGGGTGATGCTGTCGGCGTCGAGGGGCACCACGGCGTGAGCGGTCTCGGCGAGTGACCAGGGGTGCCCGTCGCGGGTGGTGTCGAGGGCGGAGACCTTGGCGTAGACGCTCTGGGTGAGGGAGGCGACATCCGTCGGTGCGATCGCGACCGCGGTGTCGCGGGTCGCCCGGGCGAGCAGGGCGATGTCGGCGACCAGGCCGCGCATGCGGTCCACCTCGTCGAGGGTGAGATCTCGGGTTGCGCGTACCTGATCCTCGTCGCCCACGTCGAGGAGCTCGAGGTGGCCGCGCACGATGGTCAGCGGGGTGCGCAGCTCGTGCCCGACGTCGTCGAGCAGGCGGCGCTGCCCCACGATCGCCTCCTGCACCCGGTCGAGCATGTCATTGACCGTGCGGGTGAGCTCGGAGACGTCGTCGTGCCCCGATACCGCGATGCGCTGATCGAGATCGGTCGCGGTGATGCGTTCTGTGGTCTCGCGCAGCACGCGGAGGGGGCGCAGCAGGCGTCCGGCCACGAACCAGCCCACGATCGCCACCACGACCAGCGCGCCGAGCGACACCAGCGCGAAGGTGGCGAAGGCCTCGGCGATCGGGGCGAGCTCGGCGTCGATGCTGAAGGCGGCCACGTAGACCCCGGTCGCGGTGTCGCCAGCGGCGCGCACCGGAACGGCGATGTACCGGAGTGCCCGCTGCCCCGTGCCGGTCTGCCCTGTACCGGTCTGCCCTGTGCCGGTCTGTCCTGGGTCGGCGTCGGCGATCGCGGTGCCGATCACCACCCGCCCCGCCGCGGTCTCGCGGTTCACGCGGGCGATCAGCGTGGCGTCGTTCTGGAGGGTCAGTCCCACCTCGCTGCCGGGGATCACCGCCGCCCGACCGTCGACGATGCCGAGGATCCCCTCGTTCGTGTCCGGGGTGATCTGCTGGATGGCCGCCGCGAGCAGGTCGCGCACCGTCGTGAAGTCCGTGCCCGTGGCGATCGAACGGAGCCGGGTCGCGGTGTCGTCGAGCCGGGCATCCACCTGGGCGAGGACGCGCTCGCGCTGCAGCAGAAAGGAGGTGCCGCCGGCCACGGCCATGCCGAGCGCGGTGACGACCAGGATGACGGCGAGGATGCGCACCCGCACCGGCACCGTCATCCGCCGTAGCGTCCTGCCCCGTCCCGCGCCCTGCTGCGCGGGGTGCATCTGCCGTGGGCGCATCCCCTCATTATGGGCGGGCGGCGGCCCGATTCGCCGGCGGATGAGAAGCCTCTCATGGTTGCGCTCCGCACCCCTCCACATCCCGCACCCCGCACCCCGCACCTCGCACCCGCACCGACCGCACCCCGTGCTCCGCCATCGGCGAAATGCAGGCAATTCTCGCGACACGCCGGCGCGCATACGCATTTCCTCGGCGTGTCGGAATCTCAGCATGGATTTCGCACGGGTGGGACGGGTCGCCACGGGGCAGGTCGGGCGGGCAGGGCAGGGCAGGCGGCACAGGTCGGGCGGCGTAGCGGGGCGCGAGCAGACCGGCTAGAGCAGCCCGCCGCGCTTCATCGCCGAGGCGATCGCGTCCGCCGCGCGCACCAGCGACAGGTGCGAATACGCCTGCGGGGTATTGCCGGCCTGGCGCCCGACCGACACGGCGTACTCCTCGCTCAGCAGGCCGACATCGTTGGTGAAGCCGACCAGCCGGGCCATCAGGGTGTGGGCATCCACGAGGCGGCCGCTGCGGGCGTACTGCTCGACGAGCCAGAACGAGCACGCGAGAAACGGATGCTCGCCCGCGGGCAGCCCGTCCACCCCGCTCTCGGTGAGATAGCGCATGAGCACGCCGTCGTCGAGCAACTCGGCTTCGATCGCGGCGACGGTGCCGAGCATCCGCGGGTCGTTGGAGTCGATGTAGCCGACCTGGGGGAGCAGCAGCAGGGAGGCGTCGACGGCGGATCCGCCGAAGTACTGGGTGTAGGTGTTCTTCGCCACGTCGAAGCCGTGCTCCTCGATGCCCTGGCGCACCTCGTCACGAAGCCGCTCCCACAGTTTCACCGGCCCGGCGAGCCCGTAGTTGTGCACGCCGTCGATGGCGCAGTCGAAGGCTGTCCAGATCATCACCTGCGAGTGGGTGAAATGCCGCTTCTGCCCGCGGATCTCCCACAGGCCGTTGTCGGGCTTGCGCCAGTTCTGTTCGACGAACGACATCAGGGCGCGCTGCAGCGACCAGGAGTACTCGTCTTCTTTGATCCCGCGCTGGCGGGCACCGCGCAGGGCGAACATCACCTCGCCGAAGATGTCTCCCTGGTACTGCTGCCAGGCATCGTTGCCCACCCGCACGGGGGCGGCACCGTGATAGCCGGGCAGGCTGTCGACGACGCGCTCGGTGAGGCGGCGCTCGCCGGAGAGCCCGTACATGATCTGGATGTCTCCGGGGTCGCCGGCGACGGCCCGCAACAGCCACCCGCGCCAGGCATCCGCCTCAGCCGAATAGCCGTGATCCATGAGCACGCCGAGGGTGAGCGAGGCGTCGCGCAGCCAGACGTACCGGTAGTCCCAGTTGCGCGCGCCGCCGAACTGCTCCGGCAGGCTGGTGGTCGCCGCTGCGACGATGCCGCCGGTGTCTTCGTGGGTGAGCGCGCGCAACACCAGCAGTGAGCGGTGCACCTGTTCGGCGTAGACGGGGGAATCGACGCTTGCCGCCGCCCAGTCGCGCCACCACTTCTCGGTGCTGCGCAGGCGTCGCTGCACATCGATCGGCGTGGGCGGCGTGCGATGCGAGGGGAACCAGGTGAGGGTCATGTCGACCACGTCGCCCTCGCCGATGGTGAGCTCGGAGCGATGGCTGTGGTCGATCGCCGTGAACTCGGCGCCGCGGATGATCACGGCATCCGGACCCGCCACCGCGACCAGCGCGGGGCCGTACTGGTCGGGCACCTGTCGCACCCAGGGGATCGCCTCGGCATAGTCGAAGCGCATTCGGAGGTCTTGCGCCATCACCACGCTGCCGCGGATCCCACGGATGCGACGCACGAGGTCGGCGCGCCGGTCGCCGATCGGCATGAAGTCGAGCACCTCGACCTCACCCTCGTCGGTCACCCAACGGGTGACCAGCACGAAGGTGTCGTCGATATAGGCCCGGCTGGTCTCGAGCACCGCCCCTGCCGGTGCGAGCAGCCAGCGGCCGTGGTCTTCGGTGCCGAGCAGGGCGCCGAAGGTGGACGCAGAATCGAATCGCGGCAAGCACAGCCAATCGACGCCGCCGTCCCGGCCGATCAATGCGCCGGTGTGGAGATCACCGACCATCGCGTAGTCCTCGATGCGCAACGCCATGCTCGACAGTCTTGCAGAGGTAGCCTGAGCCCATGGATCACCTGATTGGGTCACTCGTCATCCTCGGGGCGGGCGGCGACCTCACCGCTCGCCTGCTGCTGCCCGGCCTCGGCCAGTGGCTCGAGAGCTCGCGCGGGCATGACGTCGAGCTGCTGGGCGTCGGCTACGACCCGATGACGGATGCCGAATGGCGCGAACGCGTGAGCGGCGCGTTCGCGACGGGCGGGGCCACCGGTCCGGTGCCGACCGCACTCGCGGCGCGCACCCGCTACGTGCAGGCCGACGTGACGAAGCCGGAGGACATGGCGCGCGTCCTGGCTGAGGCGAGCGGCACCCCGGCGCTGTATTTCGCGCTCCCGCCGAAGGTGACCATCGCCACCTGCGACGCGCTCGGCAAGATCGATCTGCCGAACGGCATCGTCCTTGCCCTGGAGAAACCCTTCGGCACCGACCTGCGCAGCGCCCGCGCGCTCAACCGGCAGTTGCTCAAACTGGTACCGGAGCGACAGATCCACCGCGTCGATCATTTCCTGGGCAAGTCGACGGTGCTCAACATCCTGGGTCTGCGCTTCGCCAACCGCATCTTCGAACCGGTCTGGCGCTCCGAGCACATCGAGAGTGTCGAGGTGGTGTTCGACGAGACGCTCGCGCTGGAGGGGCGCGCCGGGTACTACGACAAGGCGGGCGCGCTGATCGACATGATCCAGAGCCACCTGCTGCTGGTGATGGCCGTGGTGGCGATGGAGCCGCCGTCGAGCATCGAGGCCGACGATCTGCGCGGCGCGATGACCCAGGCGCTGCGCGGGGCCCAGGTCTGGAAGGGAGACCCGATCACCAGCGGTCGCCGCGCCCGCTACAGGGCCGGCACGATCGACGGCCGCGCGCTGCCCGCCTATGCGAAGGAGCAGGGTGTAGATCCGGCTCGCGACACCGAGACGCTCGCGGAGATCGCTGTCGGCATCGAGAACTGGCGCTGGGCCGGTGTTCCCTTCGTGCTGCGCTCGGGCAAGGCGCTCGCCGAGCGCCAACAGGAGATCCTGATCACCTTCAAGCCCGTGCCGCATCGACCCACCGGGTTCACCGGCGACCCCGGCCCCGCCCGCCTGCGTCTCAGCCTCAGCCCGGACACCATCAGCCTCGATCTCAACATCAACGGCGAGGGTGATCCATTCACCATCGACCGGGTGAGCTTCGACGTGAACTTCGCCGGCGGTGAGCTCGGACCGTACGGCGAGGTGTTGAACGGCATCCTCACCGACGATTCGACCCTGTCGGTCGGCGCTGACGAGGTCGAGGAGTGCTGGCGCATCGTCGGCCCGATTCTCGCGGCCTGGCGCAAGGACGAGGTGCCGATCCAGACCTACGCGGCCGGTTCCGTGGGTCCCAGCTCGTGGAAGCGACCGATCTGGAAGGGCTGACCCGGTGGCCGGGGCGGCCCCACCAGCGCGTGCCGCACCCGCCCTCGCTAAGAGCCGGAGATAATCGGGTCATGCCCGAACCAGTGACGCGAGTCACCCTCCTTGACCAGCCGCTCCCGCACAAGGTCACCGCTGCAGTTCAGGTGCGCCGGATCACGTTGCAACCCAACGTCGAGGGCGGCGCCCACCACCACAACGGCGCGGTGTTTGGAGTCATTGAGAGCGGTTCCGTCACCTTTCGGGTTGACGGAGGTCCGGAAGTGATCTTGCGAGCGGGCGATGTGTTCTATGAGCCCGCCGAGATACTGATCGATCGCTTCGATGCGACATCGGAGGGCGTGACGTTTCTCGGTTACTTCTTGTCCGAACCAAACGAGTCCCCCGAACTAAAGCACGGTCCTCCCAACGCCTGAATGGCCGGGGATCGTCTTCGGCGGTCCCGGTCTGGTTCAATCGAGCTGAATCGTTCTCGCCGTAGGTTGGTGGCATGTCTACATCGGGCGCGGCGATAGTTCTCATCAATGGACGAGAACCATCGATTGAACAACTCGTCCATCCTGCGCTCGTGAACTACGGCCACTTCACCGCGATGCAGGTGCGCGGTGGCGCGACCCGGGGTCTCGACCTTCACCTTCGCCGCCTAGAAGCCGGTCACGCGGAGCTTTTCGACAGCACTCTGGACACCCACCTCGTTCTTCGATACATGCGCACTGCCGTTGAATCTCACCCTGACAGCTACCTTCGTATCACCGTCTACGAGGAGAGTCTGGGCATCCCACAGGTGATGACGGTAATAAGACCCCCGCTGGAACCGCCACATGAGCCACAGTCACTTCTTCCCGTGACTTATATACGGCCGTTCGCACACATGAAGCACGTCGGCTCGTTCGCACAGATCCACTACAACGAAATCGCCCAACGGCGAGGCTACGACGATGCAGTCCTCGTTGGATTCGATGGACGTGTGTCGGAAACGACGATCGCGAATATCGGCTTCTTCGATGGTGAGCAAGTTGTCTGGCCCGATGGCCCCTCGCTCCGGGGGATCACGTGGCAGCTGCTCGACCACGCCCTGGAATCCGAAGGCTTACCTGCGCGTCGAGCGGCTGTGACGGAAAGGAGCGCTCTCCGGCTTGATGGTGCTTTCACTGCTAACTCGCTCGGGGTCTCTCCGGTTGGTCGACTCGGGCTCCATCGCCTCCCAACGTCGCCGGCGTTTAAGCACCTGTCCCGTCTCTACGCGAGTCTCCCGTGGCAGTCCATTTAGACGCTCGATGGTCCTGCGGCCGATGGAAAGAGCCGGGAGGGCGCCGCTAGCGAGTGCCGTCCTCGCCGAGCAGCTGCTGCGCGAGGCCCGCGCCGTCGGGGGAGTAGACCCAGCGCACCACACCGGTTCGCTGCTCGGCCTTGCTGCGTCCACCGGCGAGAACCGCCTCACTGTTGGACAGTTGCCGGATGGCGATCGCCTCGACGTTGCCCTCGTGGTCGGCCTGGAAGGCGCCGTAGATCTCCTCGTCGTGCTGCCCGTCGTCACCGACCAGCATCCACTTGATCTCCGGAAACTCCGTCGCCAGCCGCCGCAGGCTCTCGGTCTTGTGCTGCCGCCCACTGCGGAACCAGCGGTCGTGCGTCGGCCCCCAGTCGGTCAGCAGCAGTGGCCCGGCCGGGTAGAGGTTGCGCGAGAGGAAGCGGGTGAGCGTCGGCGCGACGTTCCAGGCGCCGGTGGAGAGGTAGAAGACGGGGGCTCCGGGATGCTCGCGGCGCAACCTGTCGTAGAGCACGGCCATCCCGGGCACGGGTCGGCGCGCGTGCTCATCGAGCACGAAGGTGTTCCAGGCCGCGAGCAGGGGGCGGGGGAGCGCGGTCACCATGACGGTGTCATCCACGTCGGAGATGATGCCGACGGTGGAAGCCGGGTCAACGATGAAGACGGGGGCCTCGACGGTCTGCGCGTCATCCGTCTCGATGGTGATGCTGTGCCAGCCCGGCGTCAGCTGCACCTCGACCACGTGATCGACCACGCCACCACGGTCGGCGGTGACGCGAAACTCCTGGTCGGCCACGCGGACCGTCACGGCGACATCGTTGACCGGCACGCTGGTGAAGCTGCGCCATCCTCGGATCTTCTTGTACTGAGCGCGTCCGTCTGCGGAGGGCCGGGTGAGGAGTACTCGGCAGAGCACACGCACCCAGCCGGGCGCGCCGTAGCCGGTGTACGGGATGACCGTGGGCACGTAGCCCCGACGTCGGGCCCGCTTCTCGCGGAACTCGTGGATGCGGTCTTCCCAGCGCGCAGCGAGGTGCATGATCGGCTCGGCCGCCGGGGCCACGACGGAGTCTTTGCGGAACCAAGCCATGCGCACAGTCTTCCATGCCGCGATGGGCGGTCGCCGATCATCGCATTTTCGCGAGAATGTGAAAACTTCGGACATCTAGATTTAATGTGATGCCCCCTCACCGGGGGCGCGCTAGGATTTCTCGTGATTGGAAAAGAGGTCCGCTGTGCCCGAACGCACCCTTCTCGCCGACTCACCCGACGGCGCCGCCCTGCTCCGCAATGAACCCGTCCAAGCCCGCAGCACTGCGCGTCTTGCCACCCTCCTCGATGCGGCCGCCGCCGTCGTCGACGAGGTCGGCTACGAGCGCCTCACCACCGCCATGGTGGCCGAGCGTGCCGGAGCGTCCATTGGCACCGTCTATCGCTACTTCCCCGACCGCGTCGTCGTGCTGCAGGGGCTGAGCGCCCGCTATCTGCAGCAGTTCGGTGAGCGCGCGGTGGCGATCGCGAACGACCCCCGCTACAAGACCTGGCAGGATGCCGTCTCGGCGATCATCGACGCCGTCGCCTCCGACTTCCGCCGCGAACCGGGCTTCCGCTCGCTCCGCTTCGGCGACGTGCTCGACCTCGGTCAGGCACCCGGGAGCCGACTGGGCGTATCGGTGATCGCGGGACAGATCGCGGATGCACTGACGGTGCGCTTCGATCTCAGCATCGACGATCTGCAGCACCGGCTGGATGTCGCGCTGACGATCGTCGACGCACTGTTCTCCCGGGCCTTCGCAGAGAAGCGCTCCGGCGACTCGCGCTTCCTCTCCGAGGGGAAGGCACTCGCCCTGGATTACCTCGCCCGCTGACCCTCAGCGGTGGAGGCTCCGGCGCTTCGTCGCGCCGTGAATACGCGCTTTCGACACAAAGCGCAACGGTGGCCATCCGATGGTGACGGTGGTGCCGAATAGTGTTTAGCTAGTCCGGTCCGGCAAGTGTCGATTCGCGTATAGCGAGGAATGAGCCGCAGTCACCATGAGTGTGCAGCACCCCACTACCCGCCACGGAGCGGGGATCGCGTGATCGAATTCCGCGAGGTCTCCAAACAGTTCCCCGATGGCACGCTCGCCGTTGATCGCTTCAGCCTCACCATCCCGTCCCGCCGGTTCGTCGTCTTCGTCGGGTCGTCGGGCTGCGGCAAGACCACCATCCTGCGCATGATCAACCGCATGGTCGACCCGACCTCCGGCCAGATCCTGATCGACGGCGACGATATCGCCGAGAAGGATGCTGTGAAGCTGCGCCGCAGTATCGGCTACGTGATGCAGCAGTCCGGGCTCCTTCCGCATCGCAAGATCGTCGAGAACGTCGCCACCGTGCCGCTGCTCACCGGCGTGCCGAAGAAGAAGGCCTATGCCGACGCGCTCGAGCTGATGGCGACCGTCGGCCTCGACCCCGCTCTGGCGAACCGTTACCCGGCGCAGCTGTCGGGTGGTCAACAGCAGCGTGTGGGAGTGGCCCGCGCCCTCGCGGTCGATCCGAACATCCTGCTGATGGACGAACCCTTCGGTGCGGTCGATCCTCTGGTGCGGGCGGAATTGCAGACCGAGATCACCCGGTTGCAGCGCGACCTGGACAAGACGGTGGTCTTCGTCACCCACGACATCGACGAGGCGTTCCTGCTCGGGGATCACGTGGTGATCTTCGAGAAGGGCGGCATCATCGCCCAGCAGGGCACCCCCGACGAGATCCTGGCGCGGCCGGCGAGCGACTTCGTGGCCGAGTTCATCGGCGCCGATCGTGGCAAGCGTCGGCTCAGTGTGTCAGACCAGCCCGCGCGGGCCGGCGAACTGCTGCTGGTCGACCAGTACGGCCACCCGGCCGGACTGCTCGAGAGCGACGACCCGCTGCTCGCCGTCAGCACGAGCCCGAAGTCCCGCAGCGTCTCGAACAAGACGGATCAGGCGGGGGACGCCTAGTGGAATGGGTGTGGACGAACTTCGGATTGATCTGGGGTTTGACGCTGAGCCAGGTGTGGCTGAGTGCTCTCCCGATTGTGATCGGATTCGTAGTCTCCATACCCCTCGGGTACCTGGCCAGCCGTTCTCGGGTGGCCAGGTCGATCCTGCTGAGCCTCGGCGGCATCCTGTACACGATCCCGTCGCTCGCGCTGTTCATCATCATTCCGGTGATCATCGGCACGAGCATCCTCGACCCGATCAACGTCATCATCGCGCTGACCATCTATGCCATCGCCATCATGGTGCGCTCGGCGGCAGATGCCTTCGCTGCTGTGCCCGAGCCGGTGCAGGATTCTGCCACGGCCGTCGGCTTCTCCCGGTTCCAACGGTTTTTCGCTGTGGATCTGCCGCTTTCCGGGCCGGTGCTGCTGGCGGGAATTCGCGTGGTATCGGTCAGCACCGTTAGCTTGGTCAGCATCGGGTCTGTGATCGGCGTCTCGAGTCTCGGGTTCCTCTTCACCGACGGATTTCAGCGGAGCTTCTTCACGGAGATCTGGGCCGGCATCGTCGGCACTCTCATCATCGCCGCCGTATTCGACGTGATCCTGGTGCTCGTCGGTCGACTTCTGATGCCCTGGAACCGCCGATCGAGTCCGAAGCTGGCGCGCGTCGTCGCCTCGAAACGATCGGTGGTGCTGCGCTAGTGGATCTGATCAGTCAGGGCTTCGCCTGGATTTTCGCCCCGGCACAGTGGGTGGGCGGCGGCTCCATCCAGGTGCGTCTCGGCGAGCACCTCTATTACACGGGAGTCAGCCTCGCCATCGCCGTCGTCATCGCCGTGCCGATCGGACTCTACATCGGTCACACCGGCAAGGGGCGTGGGCTCGCCATCGCCGTGAGTAACATCTCGCGGGCGCTGCCGACGCTCGGCCTCCTCGCAGCGCTCGTACTGCTTCTGGGAATCGGTCTCCTCCCTGCCGTGATCGTGCTGGTGATCTTGGGCATTCCGCCGCTGCTCGCCGGTGTCTACGCCGGAATAGAGTCGGTCGACCCGCAGACCGTGGACGCCGCCCGAGCCATGGGGATGACAGAGCTGCAGATCCTCCTCAAGGTCGAGATCCCCCTCGGTGCCGCCCTCATCATCGGTGGCTTCCGCGCCGCGACCCTGCAGATCATCGCCACCACCGTCGTCGCCGCATACTTCTCCCTCGGTGGTCTCGGCCGGTTCCTCATCGACGGCCAGTCGCAAAACGATTATCCGAAGCTCGTGGGGGGCGCGATCCTGGTGATCGCCCTCGCGCTCGTAGTCGACGGACTGCTTGCTCTCATCCAAAAACTCGTCGTTCCGAGCGTGTCCGCCGGAACACGGAGCACCAGGCGCACAGCACGCGGGGGAGCGATTCCCCCCGTGGCGCAGTCCAGGACACTCATCAAGGAAGGTCAGTAATCATGTTCAAGCACACGAACGCCGTGCAGAAGAAGGCTCTCGCGATCGCCGGAGTGGCGACCGTCGCCGCTCTCGCCCTCGCCGGGTGCTCGTCGTCCGGCAGCCTCAGCGGGGGTTCCGGCTCCGACAAGAAGACCTCGATCGTCGTGGGTTCCGCCGACTTCAGCGAGAACACCATCCTCGCCCAGGTCTACGGTCAGGCCCTCGCCGCGAACGGTTTCGACGTCACCTACAAGCCGAACATCGGTGCCCGCCCCGTGTACTTCCCGGCGCTGGAGAAGGGCACGGTGGACCTCATCCCCGAGTACACCGGCAGCATCCTGTCGTTCCTCGACAAATCCGCGGTCGCGACGGCCCCAGCGGAGGTCAACGCTGCGCTGACGAAGGCTCTGCCGTCGACCGTCGTGGGGTATACGCCAGCCGAGGCAGCCGATTCCGACTCGCTCAACGTGACGCCGGAGTTCGCCAAGGCGCACAGCCTGGTGTCGATCGCGGACCTGAAGAACGCCGGACCGATCACCCTCGCCGCGAACCCCGAGTTCGAGACCCGCCCCGACGGTCTGCCAGCGCTGAAGTCGCTCTACGGACTGGACAACATCAGCTTCACGGCGATCAAGGATGGCGGAGGACCGGGCACCCTGAAGGCGCTGCTCGACAACGAGGTGCAGGTGGCCGACATCTACTCCACCACCCCGTCGATCGAGGAGAACAAGCTGGTGACCCTCACCGACCCGAAGAACCAGTTCGCCTCACAGCAGGTGATCCCGCTGGTCTACAAGTCGAAGGCGAGCTCGAAGCTCGGTGACGTGCTGAACAAGGTCTCGGCGAAACTCACCACCAAGGACCTCCTCGCGCTGAACGCCGAGGTCTCCGGTGACAAGAAGACCCAGCCGGACGTCGCGGCCAAGGACTGGCTGAAGAGCGCCGGTCTGGTGAAGTAGTTCGACACGGATCGCCCGGACGGGGCTCGGTGGCTACGGCCGCCGGGCCCCGTTCTCGTTGTCAGCCCCCGTGCCATCGGCACTGTCGTCTCTCGACGCCGGGGAGGACATGTGCCGCGCCTCCCGCTTCTCCACCACCTTCTTGACCACCAGCACCAGCACCAGGAAGACCACGATGATGCCGGCGAACAGGAAGCCTGCGCCGTGCAACTGGTCGGCGAGGTGTCGATACGAGCCGGCAGCCAGCCAGCCGACGGAGACGTAGGCGAGCGCCCAGACGATACAGGCCGGGGCGGTCCAGCGCATGAAGCGGCGGTAGGTCATCGGGCTCGTCCCCACGGTCAGGGGGATGAGGGCGTGCAGCACCGGCAGGAAGCGCGAGACGAAGACCGCGATGCCGCCGCGCCGGGCCAGGTAGGTCTCGGCGCGGGCCCAGTTCTTGCCCCCGATCCTGCGGCCCAGCCAGCTGGCCTGGATGTGCGGGCCGAACCAGCGCCCGAGGGCGAAGCCGACGCTCTCGCCCGCCAGCGAACCGACGATGACCGCGGCAAGGGTGCCGACGTACTGCGGCCAGCCGTCGATCGCGGTGGCGGACACCAGCACGATGGTGTCGCCCGGCACGACCAGGCCGATCAGGATAGAGGTCTCGCAGAACATGCCGATAAGCACGATCAGCAGGCGCAGCAGCGGATCGACATGGCGCACCGTGTCGAGAATCCACGTCAGCACGTCGTTCACACGGGCAGGCCTTCTGCGCTGGACAGTTCAGGTCTGTTCGGATCGGGGCTGAGACGGTCGGGGAGCGGGCGTCGCAACCGGTCGAGTCGGGCACGCCAGGTCGCGAGCCGCCCCGGCTGTTCGGCAACGGCGGGGCCATCGACCCACGCGGTCACGATACGGATGCCCTGCAGAGCGCTAAGCGCCCACACCTCCAGGCCGTCGAGGTCGGCCGGCGTCACCGACTCGTAGAGCACGTCGATGCCGAGAGCCGTCGCCAGAGCGATCACCGAGCGGGCGGTCACGCTGTCCACCCGTTCCAGTTCGGGCGATGGTGCGCAGAGGGCGTCGCCGCGCCACCAGAGCAGAGCGCTGTACGCACCCTCCACCACGTAGCCGCCGCGCCCGGCAAAACTGTCGGAGAGGATGACGGCCTCACCTGCGCCGCGCGGCTGCACCGACGTGCGGGCGGCGAGCAGGGCATCCGTGTCCGGGCCTTTGATCGTGGGGGAGGTGCGCGGGTCGGGTCCGTCGACGGTCGCGAGCACCACCGAACGAGAGCGCTCGGGGGCGGAGCGCAGCCGCAGCACGAACAGAGTGCCGTTCGACCTGCTCTGCAACTCGACCCGGGGAAACCAGTCGCCCTCGCGCGGGATGAGATCGATCGCGGCGTCCCAGAACAGGGAAGCCTCGGCGCGAGGGTCCGTGGCCGAGCGATTCGCGTCGGCGAAGGCGTCGACGGCGTCGAGGAAGCGCTGCCGATGCAGATCGAGGGCAAGCGATCTTCCGTCGCTCACCAACCACGAGTCGGCCGCGGCCACGACCGTGCGCGACATGTCGCAATAGTCGAGCGGCTGCAGCACGCCCTCGTGCCAACGGTGAATCTCGATGACGCTCATAGACTCAGGGTATGCGCCTGCGCCCTCTCGAGGCTGACCTTTCCTGGGCGGAGCCGGCGGACCTGTTCACGGCCGCCTTCGCCGACGAGCCGCTCGTCGTGTGGCTCGACGGCTCCCCGGTGTCGTACATCGGCATCGGACAGCGGCTCGCCACGGCCTCCGTCGCCGACGGCACGGTGACACTCGACGGGGTGACCGAGCGCGGCGAGATCCTCGACCTGCTGCGCGACGAACTGGCGGCAGCGGATGTCGCGCCCGGCGAGGGCTTCCGCCTCGGCTGGGCCGGGTGGCTGGGCTACGAGCTCCGCCGGCAGACCCTCGGCGTGCCCGTCACCCGGTTATCCGACCGCCCGGATGCCGCGCTGATCTTCGTCGACCGGCTGCTCGCCTTCGACCACGCGGCCGGCACTCTCACCGCGCTCGCCCTCACCGAAGACGGCCTCGCCGATCTGCACAATCGCGCCCGTCGACGAGCTCAGGGCCCGGTCCCTGAACTCGTCGAAGGGCGCGTTGCCACCTGGGCGGACACCGACGCCGAATACCTCGACATGATCCGGGCCTGCCAGGCCGCGATCTACGAGGGCGAGGCCTACCAGCTCTGCCTCACCACCGAGGCCACCGTCTCCGGCACTCCCGACCCGCTCGGCACCTATCTCCGCCTGCGCGCCGGCAGTCCCAGCCATCACGGCGGGTACGTCCGCGCGGACGGGGTCGCCCTGCTGAGCGCCTCGCCGGAGCAGTTTCTGAGCGTGACCCCGGACGGGATCGTGGAGTCCAAACCCATCAAGGGGACCCGTCCCCGGGGAGGCACCCCCGCATCCGATGCCGCACTCGCCTGCGAATTGCTCGACAGCGATAAGGAACGCGCCGAGAACCTGATGATCGTCGATCTGATGCGTAACGACATCGCCCGGGTGAGCGAGGTCGGCTCGGTCGCTGTGACCTCACTGCTCGCGGTCGAAAGCTACGCGCACGTGCATCAGCTGGTCAGCACCGTGCGGGGGAGCCTGCAGCAGGGGCTGGGGGCGGTGGATGCCGTCGCCGCATGTTTTCCCGCCGGATCGATGACGGGCGCACCGAAGATCCGTGCCGTCGAACTGCTCGACGCGATCGAGCACCGCGCCCGGGGCGTGTACTCCGGAGTCTTCGGCTATTTCTCGCTCGACGGCCGCGCCGACCTGGCCATGGTCATCCGGAGCATCGTCATCGACTCGAATGGTGCGACCGTCGGCGCCGGCGGCGGCATCACCGCGCTCTCTGTGCCCGAGGAGGAGCTCGCCGAGGTGAAGCTCAAGGCCGCTGCCCTCCTGGCCGCACTGGGAGCCGTCTAAGCCCTGGAGTCGTCTGAGCCCTGAGTCGTCTGGGCCCGGGGAGCCGTCGAGGGGTCGTCGTTCGCTAACCTTATGTTTCGGGCGTGTTTCTCTCCGCCCCCATCCCCGCACACGAAGTGAGAATGCCCTTGTCGAACGACTCCGCTCCCCACGTTTCCGCGCCGCACGGCTCTTCCTCGCGCGGCTCATCTTCGGGTGGGGCTGACGACGAGGGCCCCCGCTACGACCCGGTGGCACTGCAGCAGAAGTGGCTGCCGCGCTGGGAGGAGATGAAGCCGTTCCGCACGGACATCGAGGGCGACAAGCGCCCGCGCAAGTACGTGCTCGACATGTTCTCCTACCCCTCCGGTGACCTGCACATGGGGCACGCCGAGGCGTTCGCGCTCGGTGACGTCGTGGCGCGCTACTGGCGTCAGCAGGGATTCAATGTCCTCCACCCCGTCGGCTGGGACTCCTTCGGTCTGCCGGCCGAGAACGCCGCCATCAAGCGCGGTGTCGACCCGCGCGAATGGACGTACGCCAACATCGAGCAGCAGAAGGTCTCGATGAAGGAGTATGCGACATCCGTCGACTGGTCGCGTGAGCTGCACACCAGCGACCCCGAGTACTACAGGTGGAACCAGTGGCTGTTCCTCAAGCTCTACGAGAAGGGCCTCGCCTACCGCAAGGAGAGCTGGGTCAACTGGGACCCGGTGGACCAGACCGTGCTGGCGAACGAGCAGGTGCTGCCCGACGGCACCTCCGACCGTTCCGGTGCCGTCGTGGTGAAGAAGAAGCTCACCCAGTGGTACTTCAAGATCACCGACTACGCCGACCGTCTGCTCGACGACCTCAACCAGCTCGAGGGCTCGTGGCCGTCGAAGGTGCTCGCGATGCAGCGCAACTGGATCGGGCGCTCGGTCGGTGCGGACGTCGACTTCGAGATCGAGGGTCGCGCCGAGAAGGTCACGGTCTTCACCACCCGTCCCGACACCCTGTTCGGCGCCACCTTCATGGTCGTCGCCCCCGACTCCGACCTGGCGGCAGAGCTGGTCGCGGGGAGCACCGATCCGGTCGTGCGCGCGACATTCGCCGACTACCTCACCCAGGTGCAGAAGTCGACCGAGATCGAGCGCCAGGATGCCAGCCGTGAGAAGACCGGCGTCTTCCTCGACCGCTGGGCGATCAACCCCGTCAACGGGGAGCGGATGCCGATCTGGGCCGCCGACTATGTGCTCGCCGACTACGGCCACGGTGCGGTCATGGCCGTCCCCGCGCACGACCAGCGCGACCTCGACTTCGCCCGCAAATTCGACCTGCCGGTGCGCGTGGTGCTCGACACCAACGCCGCGGTCACCGGCGCCATCCCGGTGCTCCCGATCAACCCGGAGACCGGCGAAGCCGAGCTGCCCGACGATCTGCCGCCGCTCGACCCCGCGCACACCGGCCAGGCGCTGACCGGCGACGGACGGATGATCAACTCCGGCCCGCTGGACGGCCTGAGCAAGTCGAACGCCATCCGTCGCATCACCGAGATCCTGCAGGCCGCGGGCAACGGTCGCGCAGCGAAGAACTACCGCCTTCGTGACTGGCTGATCTCCCGCCAGCGCTTCTGGGGCACGCCCATCCCGATCCTGTACGACGAGGACGGCGAGCTGATCCCGGTCGCCGAGGAGCAGTTGCCCGTGCTGCTGCCGCCCACCGAGGGACTCGACCTGCAGCCGCGCGGCCAGTCACCGCTCGGCGCGGCCGAGGACTGGGTCAACGTGACCCTGCCCGACGGTCGCCCGGGCCGTCGCGACCCGGACACGATGGACACCTTCGTCGACAGCTCCTGGTACTTCCTACGTTTCATGGATCCGAACGACGAGACCCAGGCCTTCGCGCCCAAGGAGGCGGACAAGTGGGCCCCCGTCGACCAGTACGTCGGCGGAGTCGAGCACGCGATCCTTCACCTGCTCTATGCACGCTTCATCACCAAGGTGCTGTTCGACCTCGGCTACGTGAGCTTCACCGAGCCCTTCAGCGCGCTGCTCAACCAGGGGATGGTGCTCTCCGGTGGCTCGAAGATGTCGAAGTCGAAGGGTGGCGTGAACCTCGGTGACGAGATCGCGCTGTACGGCGTCGACGCCATCCGCCTGACCATGGTGTTCGCCGGACCGCCGGAGGACGACATCAACTGGGAGGATGTCTCGCCGGCCGGCTCGGCGAAGTTCCTCGCCCGCGCATGGCGCCTGGCGCAGGACGTGACCAGCGCCCCCGAGGTCGAGTGGAAGACGGGCGACAACGCGCTGCGCCGTGTCACCCACCGCTTCCTCGCCGAAGCGCCCGGACTCGTCGAGTCGTTCAAGTTCAACGTCGTCGTGGCCCGCCTGATGGAGTTGGTCAACGCCACCCGCAAGGTCATCGACTCGGGTGCCGGCGGCGGCGATGCCGCCGTTCGCGAGGCGACGGAGACCGTCGCGCTCGCCCTGTCGCTGTTCGCCCCGTACACCGCCGAGGAGATGTGGGAGGTGCTCGGATACCCGGCCAGTGTCGCGCAGTACGGCTGGCGCAAGGCCGACCCGACCCTTCTCGTCGAGAGCTCCGTCACCGCGGTGGTGCAGGTCAACGGCAAGGTGCGCGACCGTCTCGAGGTGAGCCCCACGATCGACCCCGCGGAGCTCGAGCAGCTCGCCCGGGCGTCGGCCGCGGTCATCCGTGCGATCGGTGACGGTGAGATCGTCACCGTGATCGTCAAGGCCCCGCGCCTGGTGAGCATCGCCGTCAAGGGGTAGCTCTCCACTCCCGCACCGAGCCGCAGTAACGGCCGCTCTCCCCAGCTCGGGGAGGGCGGCCGTTTCGCGTGTGTTCGGCGACGTAGCGTGCTGGGGTGCCCCCCACGGAACCTCCCATCATCGTCAGACCGCGCTCGCGGCTGCGTGCGGGCCTCGGCGCCGTGGTGGTGCTCGGTCTGCTCGGTGTGGCGATCGCAGTATTGGTCAGCGCCCTCGGCTCGCACGGCGCGACGACGGAGGTGCGCTCGAGTCCCGCTCCCACGAACTCGGCGCCGGCGGGGGATTCGCGCGCGGAGATCTACGTGCATCTTCTCGGTCAGGTCGAGCATCCTGGGCTGTTCGTGCTGCACGAGGGAGATCGGGCGCTGGATGCCGTCGCCGCCGCGGGCGGGTTCAGCCCGACCGCCGACGAGGGCCAGCTCAATCTGGCCCGCCCTCTGGTCGACGGAGAGCAGATCGTCGTGCCGGCGATCGGCGAGGCGCCGCCGGTGGTGTCCGGGCTTCCGCCCCCGTCTGGCGGCGGTGCCGCGTCGGGCGGCATGGTGAATCTCAACACCGCCGACCAGGCCGCGCTGGAGACCCTGCCGCGGGTCGGGCCGGCGCTCGCCCGACGGATCCTCGACTGGCGGGCCACCAACGGCAGGTTCACCGCCATCGAAGACCTGATGAGCGTCACCGGCATCGGCGAGAAGACCTTCGACGGCCTGAAGGCACTGGTGACCGTGTGATCGCACCGGTGAGAGCATGAGGGCGCGCGGGGTCGACCTGCGGCTCGCCCTGCCGGTCGCTGCGGCCTGGGCGGCCACGGCAGTGCTGATCGGGATGCCCGGCGCGCTGCCCTGGGCGGTTGCGGCTCTGGCGCTGCTCGCCGCTGGCAGCGCCATGCTCGGTCGGCGCTGGCGTCCGCTGCTCGTGGTGGCGTTGGCGTGTGCGACGGCCCTGGTTCCCGTGTCCATCGCGGCAGCGCAGGCAGGCGCGCGACACCCCGTCGCGCTCGAACAGGCGGCACGGGCCGGTCGGCAGGTGTCGGCGCGGCTGGTGGTGGGGGAGACGGTGCGGGCGGGGCATCCGTTCGCGGGGACGCTCGTGGAGGCGTCGTTCGGCGACACGGTCGTGCGCGGGTCGGTGCCGATCGCGGTGTTTCCGCCGCGCGATGCACAGGCGTCCAGGGAGCGGACCGCGATCGGGTCGGCGATCGTCGTGCGCGGAGTGCTCGTGGCAGAAGACCCGGGGGAGAGTGCGTCGTACCGCCTGTTCGCCGCGGGGATGCCGACCGTCGAGCGCGGGCCGCCCTGGTATCTGTCCTGGGCGGACGGGCTGCGCGCCGGCTTTGGTCGCGTCGCTGCGGCGCTTCCCGGCGATGGGGCCGCGCTGCTGCCCGGGCTGTCGATCGGCGACACGTCCGCGGTCAGCGAGCAGCTCGACGCGGACATGAAGGCCTCGTCGCTGACCCATCTGACCGCGGTATCGGGGGCGAACTGTGCGGTGATCATCGGGCTGGTGATGCTCGCCGGTGCGCGGCTGGGGCTGGGGCGGGGCTGGCGGATCGGCATCTCGCTGGTGGTGCTGCTCGGGTTCGTCGTGTTAGTGACCCCGGAGCCGAGCGTGCTGCGCGCCGCGGTCATGGCCGGCATCGTGCTGGCGGCGCTGGCGGGCGGACGGCCGGCGCGCGGAGTGCCCGTGCTCGCGCTGGCGGTGATCGTGCTGCTGATCAGCGACCCATGGCTGGCACGCAGCTACGGGTTCGTGCTCTCGGTGCTCGCGACGGGCGGCCTGCTGCTGCTCGCGCGGCCGCTCGTCACCGCGCTGGCACGCTGGCTGCCGCTCCCTCTCGCGGCCGTGCTGGCCGTGCCGCTGGCCGCCCAGCTGGCCTGCCAACCCGTGCTGATCCTGCTCAACCCGACGATCCCCACCTACGGGGTGATCGCGAACGTGCTCGCCGAGCCCGCGGCACCGGTGGCGACGGTGCTCGGGCTGGTCGCCTGCGTTCTCGCGCCGTGGGCGTCGCCGGTCGCGCAGGCGGTGGCCGTTGTGGCGTGGCTGCCGTCGGCCTGGATCGCCGCGGTTGCGACGTTCTTCGCCGGTCTGCCCGGCAACGCGATCGCCTGGCCCGGGGGCGTCGTCGGGGTGATGCTGATCGGGGTGTTGTCCGCCCTGCTCGTGGTGCTCGTGCTCGGTCGGGGCCGGCCGCGGGTGCGTCAGGTGGTCGGGATTCTGCTGGCCGTGGCATCCGTCGGCTATCTCGGCGTGGTCGTCGGAGACCGGGTGGGCGCACAGCTGTCGCGCCCGGCGGACTGGCAGATCGCCGCCTGCGACATCGGACAGGGCGATGCCGTGGTGGTGCGCAGCGCCGGTGCCGTTGCGCTGATCGACACCGGTCCCGACCCGACGGCGCTGAGCGGATGTCTGGACACCCTCGGCATCGTCCGCATCGACGTGCTCGTGTTGAGCCACTACGACCTCGACCACGTCGGCGGCAGCGCGGCGGTCTTCGGCAGGGTCGAGCGGGCGCTGCTCGGCCCGGTCTCCGACCCCGGCGACCAGCGGCTCGCCGACGATCTGGCCGCCCACGGTGCTGCGGTCGAGCACGTGAGCCGCGGCGAGACCGGAGTGCTAGGGGAGCTCGGCTGGGAGGTGCTCTGGCCACGGGCGAAGCTCGGCGGGTCGTCGGGTAGTGCGGTGCAACCCGGCAACGATGCGAGCGTCACGCTGCGATTCCGCGGCATCGGCGAGTGCGCCGGCGGTTGTCTCAGTTCGCTGTTTCTCGGTGACCTCGGGGAGGAGTCGCAGACCTTGCTGATGGCGGCGGGCCCGGTGGGCGACGTGCAGGTGGTCAAGGTCGCACACCACGGCTCTGCCGACCAGAACGAGCGGCTCTACCAGGCCCTCCACGCTCACCTCGGGCTGATCAGCGTGGGTGCGTCGAACACGTACGGCCATCCGACGGATCGGCTGCTCGGCATCCTGCAGCGCGCCGGAACGCACATCGCCCGCACCGATCTCCACGGGCTGGTGCTGGTGGCACCGGGGGTCGACGGCGGCGAGCGGTTGTGGACGGAACGGGCGCCGCCGGGCGACCGGGTGGGGAGGCACTGACGTCGCCCGTTCCCGCCGCGGGCGCTAGAGGCAGCTGCCGATGCCGCCGTCGGTGGCGTAGACGGTGCGTGGCGGGGTGCCGTCCGCTGCGCGGATCGCGATGTACACGACGCGGTTCGACAGCGCCGGCTCGTAGTCGGAGTTCGGGTTGAGGATCTCGAACGACAGCATTCCGTCGTTGCTCTCGATGTACTCGATGCGCGACATGCCGCTGTCAATGCCGTGCTTCAGCGCGGGATAGGCGGCGCGCAGCTCGGCGGCGGTGGACCCGAGATGGATGCCCGTGGCCGTCCTCAGCGCCGGGCTCGCCGGAGCGATGCCCGCCACCCTGCCATCGACGACCTCGACGTCGAAGGTCTCGTCGCCGACGTAGTTCGCCAGCCAGCGGTCGGCCGCAGGATCCCCGTCGGGGAAGCCGTCGTCGTCCGCCTCGATCTGGCAGTACTGCGGCATGTAGGTGAGCATGTCGGTCGCGGTGGTAGCGGCACCGATGTGCAGCGGGCCGAGCCCCTCGGGTGCGATCACCAGGGAATCGAAGGGGGGTTTGCGGGGGTCGGAGCTCGGTGTCGGGGACGGCACTGCCGCATCCGTCGCGGGGGTCGGCGAGCTCGCCGAGGCCGGGGGCGCGGGCTTCGGCGCGGTGCAGCCGGTGATCGCGAGGCCGGCGACGGTGAGGATGACGAATGCTCGAACGATGCGCATGGCTGACGATAACCCGGGCGATGGCGCCGCGGAGTGCTCCGTTCGGCACGGCACGATAACGATTGCGTCCACGGCGGATTCGGCGGTGAGTGCGACACCGCGTACGGCGGCGACGGGGGTACCCCGTACGCTGGATTCCGGCGTCGCTGGAACGATCAGGGCTGCCGGACGAAAGGGTACGCATGGCGACGAGAGCTCCCGCGAAGACGGCGGTCGCCATCCCGCAACTGTCCTGGGATAAGGTGCGTCCGGCGAAGGTCGTGCTGGTCTCGGGCACGGAGGACTTTCTCGCCGACCGGGCCATCCGGATGCTGCGCGACACCCTCAAAGCCGAAGACCCGAGTCTCGAGGTCAACGACATCGAGGCCGATGCCTACGGCCCGGGAGAGCTCGTCACCCTCGCCAGCCCGTCGCTGTTCGGCGAGCCCCGCATGATCCGGGCCTTCACGGTGGAGAAGTGCACCGACGCCTTCATCACCGAGACGATGGCCTACCTCGAGTCGCCGGCGGACGACACCTACCTGGTGCTGCGGCACGGCGGGGGAGTGCGCGGCAAGAAGCTGCTGGATGCCGTGCGCGGCGGTCTGGGCGGCGGCATCGAAATCGTCTGCGCCGACCTCAAGAAGGATTCGGAGAAGCTGGACTTCGCCACCAAGGAGTTCTCCTCTCGCGGCAGGCGCATCACGAGCGGAGCCCTGCGCGCCCTGACCTCGGCCTTCTCCGATGATCTCGCCGAGCTCGCCGCGGCCTGCCAGCAGCTGCTGTCCGATGCCTCCGAGGAGATCACCGAGGCGACGGTCGAGAAGTACTACTCCGGTCGGGTGGAGACGAACGCCTTCCGGGTCGCGGATATCGCGATCTCCGGCCGCCATGGTGAGGCGCTCATCCTGCTCCGCCACGCCCTGGCCTCCGGAGCCGACCCGGTTCCGATCGTCGCGGCCTTCGCCAGCAAGCTGCGCACCATGGCGAAACTCGCCGGAGCCCGCGGGTCTTCCGGCCAGCTGGCGCAGCAGTTCGGCCTCGCCCCCTGGCAGGTCGACCGCGCGCGGCGCGACCTCCAGGGGTGGGACGATGCCGGTCTCGGGCGCAGCATCGAACTGCTGGCCGAGACGGATGCCGCGGTCAAGGGGGCGGAACGGGATCCCGTCTACGCCCTCGAGCGCATGATCGGCGTCATCAGCGCCCGCGGCCAGCAGCCCCGCTGACGCCGCGTCGGCGGACCAACGCGGCTGGCACCGCCATCAGTACCGCCACCTCTGCCCATCAGGGCTATCGCCTCCGCTGTGCGACATGCGCCTCTGCCGTGTGATATTCGCCTCCGCTGTGCGAGCTTCGCCTCCGCTGTGCGAAATGAAGGAAATTCTCTGGTGTCGGCGTGAGAGCGCCCCGGAATTGCGGGCCGGCCACGCACGGACTCCTTCATTTCGCACGGGAGGGAGGTGGACATCCGTGATCCGGGCGGATGTCGCGGGCACGAGAGAAGGCCCCGTCACCGAGGTGACGGGGCCTTCTCGCGTATAAGTCTCTGGTTAGAGCGCTGCGACCTGCTTGGCGATGGACGACTTGCGGTTCGCCACCTGGTTCTTGTGCAGCACGCCCTTGCTGGCGGCCTTGTCGAGCTTCTTGGTGGCGAAGATCAGGGCAGCGGTCGCCTTGTCCTTGTCGCCGGCGACGATGGCCTCGCGAGTGGCGCGAACGGCCGTCTTGACCTCGCTCTTGACCGCCTTGTTGCGCTCCTGAGCCTTCTTGTTGGTGCCGATGCGCTTGATCTGCGACTTGATGTTTGCCACGTTGGTAACTTCCTGTATCTATGGACGGTGAGGGCAGCCGCGAAGCCGGTGATCCAGACCTGGGGTCCGGCTGATCCGGGCTGCGATCCGCGAACATTCCGAGTGACGAAACTGCACGCGTAAGCCAACAGACAACGATACCAGCAATGCGTGGGTTTCGGGCAATCGTCTGGGTGTCGTGTGTCGAGGCCGCGCCGAACTCCGCCCGCTACCGTGGAACCATGCCCTCTCTCGCGCCGCACGCTCTCTCAGTACCCGGCTCCGGCATCCGTCGCATCTTCGAGATCGCGCTGGAACTCGACGACCTGATCATGCTCGCGGTCGGCGAGCCGGACCTGCCCGTTGCGCCGCACATCCTGGCCGCCGCCGCCGAGGCCTGGGCTGAGGACCGCACGAACTACGCCCCCAACGGCGGCATCGCCCCGCTGCGGGCCGCGATCGTTGCGAAGCTCGCACGCGAGAACGGCATCGAGGTCGACGTCGAACAGGTCTGGGTGACCGTCGGCGCGACTCAGGCACTGCATCAGGCTCTCGCGCTGCTGCTCGAGCCCGGCGACGAGGTGCTCGTGCCCGACCCGGGCTACACGACCTTCACCATGAGCACACGACTGCTCAGCGCGACGCCGGTGCCCTACCTGCTGCGCCCCGAGGACGACTTCGCGCCGGATATCGCCGAGCTCGACCGCCTGGTCACCGCAAGCACCCGTGTTCTCGTCGTCAACTCCCCGTCGAACCCGCTCGGTCGCGTCTTCGACGAGTCCCAGCTGCGGGCGCTGCTCGACTTCGCGAAGCGCCACGACCTGTGGGTGCTCAGCGATGAGGTCTACGAGTTCCTCACCTACGGCGAGAAGCATGTGAGCATAGCCAGCCTCGATGACGAGAATCGGGTCTTCACCGCCTTCTCGCTGTCGAAGACGTACGCCATGACCGGGGTGCGGGTCGGCTACCTGGTCGTGCCGCCCGGCCTCGCCCCGATCATGCGCACGGTGCAGGAGACCACGGTGAGCTGCGTCGCGATGCCCGACCAGTTCGCCGCCATCGCCGCGATCACGGGCGACCAGCAGCACGTCTCCGACGCCCGGCAGCACTATCGCGCCAACCTCGAGGCGGCCTGTTCTCTGCTCGACGAACGCGGCATCCGCTACCTTCGGCCGAAGGGAGCGATGTACCTCTGGCTGGACGTCTCCTACGCGAGCGGCGAGGATGTCGCGGGCTGGGCCGAGCGCTTCCTCCTGCACGAGCGTGTCGCCGTCGCACCGGGAAGCGCCTTCGGTCGCTCGGGCGAGGGCTGGATCCGCGTCTGCGCCGCCGCCACTCGCGCCGACCTGCTCGAGGGGCTGCGCCGACTGCCCAGCCCGAACTAGCCCGATCGCCTAGGCCGGCAGTCGCGGCACGCTCGCCAGCAGCCGTCGGGTGTACGGATGCTGCGGGGCGGCGAGCACGGCGGAGGTGCGGCCCTGCTCGACCACCCGTCCGTTCTCGAGCACGAGCATCCGTTCGCAGAGCGCCGCGACGACGCTCAGATCGTGGGACACCACGACGACGGTGAGCGGGTCTGCGCCCCTGCCGAGCTCGGCCAGCAGGTCGATGATGCGCACCCGGGTCGACACGTCGAGCGCGCTGACCGGTTCGTCGGCGAGCAGCAGCCGTGGGGTGGCCACGATCGCGCGGGCGATGGCGATGCGTTGGCGCTGCCCGCCGGAGAACTCGTGCGGATAGCGGTGAGCGGCGTCCGCGGGCAGCCCCACCGACTCGAGCACCGCGGCGACCCGGGTGTGGATCGCGCTCCTGTCCCGCTCCAGGCGCAGCGATCGCAGCGGTTCGGCGATGATCCGCTCGACGCTCTGCCGCGGGTCGAGCGAGGAGTACGGGTCTTGGAACACGGCCTGGGCGAAGCGACGGTGTGCGCGCAAGGCCGAGCGGGAACGGGCCTCGAAGGCGACACCGTCCGTGAGCAGCTCGCCCGACGATGGCCGGGCGAGACCGAGCAGCAGACGCAGCAGTGTCGATTTGCCTGCACCCGACTCGCCGACGATGCCGAGGTTCTCACCCGGCTCCACCGTGAAGGTCACGTCGACCAACGCGTCGGGCCTGCCGCGGTAGCCGAAACCGAGCCCGCGGGCCTCCAGCAGTGCGGTCATGAGATCCGTCCCGGGTGGTCGATGGCTGGGTTGTCGATAGCCCTGTCGAGCTCCCGCGCTCCCGCGACGAGCTCCCGCGTGTACGGATGCTGCGGCCTGGCGATCAGGTCGGTCAGCGAGCCGCGGTCCACCACCTCGCCGTGCCGCAACAGCACCACCCGGTCGGCGACCCGCGACACGACGGCGAGATCGTGGCTGATGAACAGCAGCGACATCCCTCGTTCGGCGATCACCCGATCGAGCAGGTCGAGGATTCCCGCCTGCACGGTGACATCGAGAGCGGTGGTGGGCTCGTCGGCGATGAGCAGCTGCGGCCGAGTGGCGAGCGCCATGGCGATGGCGACCCGTTGGCGTTGGCCGCCGGAGACCTCGTGCGGGTACGACCGGGCGATGCGGTCGGCATCGTCGAGCCCGACCTCGATCAGCGCATCGGCGACCGCCGCGCGCAGTGCGGCGCGGGGGAGTGACCGGTAGCGCTGGATCGGCTCGGCCAGTTGGCGACCGAGGCGCATGAGCGGATCGAGGGCCGTGAGCGGTTCCTGGAAGACGACGGATGCCACCCGCCCCCGCAACCCGACCAGCTCGCGTTCCCGGCTTCCGACGACCTGCGCCCCGCCCAGCGTGATGCTGCCGTGCGCGGTCAGGCCCTCGGGGAGGAGACCCATGGTGGCCAGTGCCGTCAGCGACTTGCCGCTGCCAGACTCTCCGATCAGCCCGAGGCGGTGACCTGCCTCGATGTGGAAGCTGACATCGCGCAGCAGCGGTCCGCTACCGGAGCGGACGCTGAGCCGATCGACGCGCAGAATCGGGTCGCTCATCGGCGCCTCCGTCTGGTGGGATCGCCGATATCGCGCAATCCGTCGGCGACGAGGTTGATGCCGATGACCAGGATGACGAGCAACACGCCCGGGGCGATCGCCCCGACCGGCGCGACCAGCACCGTGCCCTGCGCCTCCTGCAGGATGCGACCCCAGGAGGCGTTCGGCGGCGGTGCGCCCAGACCGAGGTAGGAGAGGCTCGCCTCGGCCAGCACGGCGAGGCCGAACTGCAGCGCGAGGTTGACGAGGAGGGTCGGCCAGATGTTCGGCAGCAGGTGCAGGAAGACGATGCCGAGTCGTCCAGTGCCGGAGACCCGTGCCGCCGTCACGTAGTCCTGCGAGAGGACTCGCTTGCCGAGGATGCGGGTGAGTCGGGCGACGATCGCGCTCATGGCGATGCCGATGGCGAGGATGGCGGAGTCGAGCGACGCTCCGCGCGCGGCGACGATGAGCATCGCCAGCAGCAGCGTGGGAAAGGCGATCAGCACGTCGAGCAGGGCGGACAGCGTGTCGTCGAGCCAGCGGGTGGCGAAGGAGATGACGACGCCGATCGTCACGCCGAGAGCGGCGCCGAGGGCGACCGACCCGATGCCGACCACAAGCGCGATCCGGGCCCCAATCATCAGCTGGGTGAGCAGGTCGCGACCGAGTTTGTCGGTGCCCGCCCAGTGCTGCGGGCTCGGCGGCGCGAGCCGTGCTCCGCTGGTGTCGCTCGGCGGGTAGGGCAGGTAGACGAGCGACACCAGGGCGATGACGACGATGATGCCCACCAGGATCCCGCCGATGGCGAGCGTGAGGGATCGGCGTCGCGGCCGCTGCTCGGCGCTGTCGACATCGAGCTGGGCCTCCGCGCTCATGTGGCCCCCTGCTGCTCGGCGCGCTCGCCGTCGGAGAGTGGCGCGGCATTCTTCGGTGCGTCATTGCCGGACACACTGTCGCGGAGCCGGGGGTCGACGAGGCGCTGCACCAGGTCGGCGAGGAATCCGATGACCAGCACCGCGAAGGTGCTGACGAACAGAATCCCCTGGATGTCGGGGTAGTCGTGCTGCGCGATCGCCTTCAGCAGCATGCTGCCGAGTCCCGGCAGTGCGAAGACGTTCTCGACGACGACCGCCCCGAGAAACGTCGTGGCCAGTTCGATGCCGAGGATGGAGATGACCGGCACGGAGGCGTTGCGCAGTCCGTGGTGCCACATCGCGGAACCGAACGATGCGCCGAGGGCGCGAGAGGTGCGCAGATAGTCGCTGCCGAGGACATCCAGTACCGCCGAGCGCACATATCGGGTGATCGAGGCCGACATCACGATGGCGACGGTGATCACCGGCAGCAGGAGGGAACGGAGGGCATCCAGCGGATCGGCCCAGTCGTCGCGAGGGAAGCCGCCCGCGGGCAGCACTCGGAGTTGTAGGGCGAAGGCGGTGATGAGGAGCACCCCGATCCAGAACACCGGAACCGCGATGCCGAGCTGCGACAGCGCGGACAGCGCCAGGCCGTACCAGCGCCGCGAACGATAGGCGGCGACGAAGCCGACCGGCACGGCGACGACGACGGCGAGCACGAAGGCGATCAGGGTGAGCGGAACGGTCACGACGAGGCGGGAGGCGATTTCGGGACCCACCGGCAGGTCGCTGATATACGAGGTGCCGAAGTCGAGTGTGACGAGCTGACCGATCCAGGTGCCGAACTGCACCAGAACGGGCTGATCCGCGCCTACCCGGGCTTGCGCTGCGGCGATCTGCTGCGGGGTTGCGCCAAGCGAGAGCAGGGCATTGGCCGGGTCGCCGGGCAGCAGGCGCAGCAGCACGAACAGCACCGCCATGGCGAGGAACAGCGTGACGACGAGGAAGAGCAGTCGTCGAAACACGTACGTCGTCATTGCAGATCGTTCGTCATGGGGATATCAACGGTAGCGCGCCGCCCCCTGAGAGCGGCGCGCTAGCGACGACCTACTTCTTGACGATGCCGTACGCGTAGAACTGCGAGTTCAGTCCGTTCACCGGGTAGCCGCTGAGCTTCGATGAGGCCACGACGATCTGCGGGTACAGGTAGAGCCAGTCGCTCGCGGCGTCCGCGACGATCTGCTCGTTCGCCTTCTTCAGCAGCGCCGTCTGTTCGGCGGTGCTCGTCGCCTGCTCCGCCTCGTCGATCCACTGCGTCACCTGCGGGTTGTCGTAACCCCAGTAGAAGTCGGGGTTCGCGTAGAAGACGATGTCGCGATCGTTGACGTGCTCCTGCAGGGTCGCCACGAAGTCGTGCGCCTTGTACACCTTCGAGTACCACTCGTCGGCGGTGATCGTGTTGATCGTCACCGTGATGCCGACCTTGGCGAGCTCGCTCTTGATGAATTCGGCGGCCGCGGGGTGCGGGTCGTAGTTGGGGGTGTCGAGCGTGAAGCTGAAGCCGTTCGACAGCCCGGCCTGAGCCAGCTCCTGCTTCGCCAGCGCCGGGTCGTAGGGGTTCACGCTGGTGAGGTCCTCGTACCAGGGGTCGGTCGGTGGAACCATCGAACCGGTCACGGTGCCGTACTTGCCCCAGATGGAGCTGAGCAGCTTCTTGTTGTCGATCGCAGACGAGACGGCCTTGCGCACCAGCACGTTGTTGAACGGCGCAACCCGGTCGTTGAAGGCCAGCAGCAGCTTCGTCGTCGACTTGCCGTCGGTGACGGTGTAGTCCTTGTTCGAGGTGAACTGGCCCAGCGCGTCCGGGCTCTGCTCGCTGGTGACGATGTCGACCGCATTCGTCAGCAGCGCGTTGTTCAGCGCCGTGGCATCGGAGAAGTAGTTGAAGACCACCTCGGCGTTCTTCGCCCTGGTGCCCCAGTATCCGTCGAAGCGCTTCAGGCTCAGGGTGCTCCCGCGCTTCCACTGGTCTAGCTCGTAGGGGCCGGTGCCGTCCTCGGTGGTGGTGAAGTTCTTCGCCGCGTGGTTGTAGATCGAGACGTAGCTGAGGTTGTACGGCAGGGAGATCGAACGACCCTTGAGGGTGATGACGACGGTGGAGTCATCCGGTGTCGCGATCGAGGCGATCGGCGCCAGGCTCGACTTGCGCGCGGACTGGGATTTGTCGGAGAGCACCTTCTCGATGCTGAACTTCACGTCTTCGGAGGTGAGCTTCGCACCGGAGTGGAACGTCACGCCCTTCTGCAGGGTGAACGTATACGTCAGGCCGTCGGCCGATGCCGAATAGTCCTTGGCGAGGAGGTTCTCGACCTTCCCGTCGTCCGTGAGCCTGAACAGCCCCTCGTAGACGTTGCCGCTGAGCGCCTCCGTCACGCCCTGACCGCCGCCGGCGGTGTTGTCGAGGTTCTGCGGCTCGTAGACGGAGCCGATCTCGATGGTCGCGTTCTTCCCTGTCGCGCTACTCGACCCGCCCGCGGCGCAGCCGGCGAGGGCGAGCGTGGCGGTCAGGGCGATGCCTATCAGGAGTGGTGCTTTCTTCACGGGTGGGTCTCCAGTGCTGTGTCGGTCTGGTGGGTGCCGAAATCGGCATGCGTGTGGAAACCGTCGGCGAAGACGATGTCGCGCTCGCCGGCCTCGATGGGAACGGTGAAGCGGTTCTGCTTCGGCGGCAGCGGGCAGTTGTACTGGTCGCTGAAGCCGCACGGCGGCACGAATGCCTTGTTGAAGTCGAGGATCACGCGGCCTTCGCTGTCGAAGGCGCTGCCCTCCGGCCGCTCGACGAACAGGAAGCGGCCCGAGGGATACGTGCCGCCCTCGTCGAACGGCAGCTGATTGGTGGAGTCGGCGAAGACCAGCAGTAGAACGCCGCCGTCATCGAAGGCGCTCAGCGTGTAATCGACGCCGTCTCGCGAGAAACGGATGTCCCCGGGCACCGCCAGCTCGCGGGTGCTGCCGTTGTCGCGCAGGTGCTCGAACGCCACGGTGCGATCGGCTCCGACGTGGGTGAACTCGGCCTCGATCACCCAGTCGGGGTTGAACGGGAAGACCGCGACCTCGTCGAAGTGCTGGATGGCGGGGGAGTTCGCGTCCCAGAGGCGGATGCCGTCCTGCAGCTCGCCGCTGCCTTTATCGGGACTGTCTTGATCGGGGCTGTCGAGGTCGAGTCGGGCGAGGCGAGTGAGTGAAACAGTGTCGGGCCGGCCGGCGAGAGCCGCGGCATCCGTCACCTTCTCGCCCGGGTTCAGCCAGCGAGTCTCGATCAGGGCGAGGTCGCCCTGCGGGCCGGTGACGCGCGCACGGCGTGCGGCGATCCAGCCGTCGCGGGAGTCGCGAGCGGATTCGACGATATCGGGGGAGGTCACGGGTCAATCCTTCTGTCAGCGGCAGCGCACCGTTAATCCGATTGCGGAATGTGTCGACGCGCAGGGGGTTCAACGAGCGCGGTCGGGTGGGTATTCCGGTACGCGCCTCCGGGGCTCCCGGTCATGGGACAATTGATCGCTCGGCGCCATCGCGTTCGAGCCGTACCCCAGCACAGACAGAGGAATTGCGTGAGCCCCAGAGCAGTGAAGGCCCTCGAGCCGGCATCGACCGACCCCGCCTTCATCCGCAATTTCTGCATCATCGCGCACATCGACCACGGCAAGTCGACGCTCGCCGACCGGATGCTGCAGATCACCGGCGTCGTGAGCGACCGCGACATGCGCGCGCAGTACCTCGACCGCATGGACATCGAGCGCGAGCGCGGCATCACCATCAAGAGCCAGGCCGTGCGCATGCCCTGGGAGCTCGACGGGCAGACCTACGCGCTCAACATGATCGACACGCCGGGCCACGTCGACTTCACCTACGAGGTGTCGCGCTCGCTCGCCGCCTGTGAAGGAGCGATCCTGCTCGTCGATGCCGCGCAGGGCATCGAGGCCCAGACCCTCGCCAATCTCTACTTGGCGCTCGAGAACGACCTCACCATCATCCCGGTGCTGAACAAGATCGACCTGCCGGCGGCCGACCCCGAGAAGTACATCAAGGAGATCGTCGGCCTGATCGGCTGCAAGCCCGAAGACATCCTGCTGGTCTCCGGCAAGACCGGCGTCGGCGTGCCCGAGCTGCTCGATGCGGCGACCAGACTCATCCCCGCGCCGGTCGGCGACCTGGATGCCGCGGCGCGCGCCATGATCTTCGACTCCGTGTACGACGCCTACCGCGGGGTCATCACGTACGTGCGCATGATCGACGGCAAGCTCAGCCCGCGCGAGAAGATCATGATGATGAGCACCAAGAGCGCCCACGAGGTGCTAGAGATCGGCGTGAGCGCGCCGGAGCCGACACCGACCAAGGGGCTCGGCGTCGGCGAGGTCGGCTACCTGATCACCGGCGTCAAGGATGTCCGGCTGTCGAAGGTCGGCGACACCGTCACCTCCTTCGCCAAGCCCGCCACCGTGCCGCTGCAGGGGTATTCGGAGCCGATGCCGATGGTCTTCTCCGGCCTCTATCCGATCGACGGGTCCGACTATCCGGTGCTTCGCGAGGCGCTCGACAAGTTGAAGCTCAGCGATGCAGCGCTCGTGTATGAGCCGGAGACATCCGTTGCCCTCGGATTCGGTTTCCGCTGCGGCTTCCTCGGGCTGCTGCACCTCGAGATCGTGACCGAGCGTCTCGAGCGCGAGTTCGGGCTCGACCTGATCGCGACGGCCCCGTCGGTGATCTACGAGGTCACCACCGAAGACAAGAAGCGCACCACCGTCACCAACCCGAGCGAATTTCCCGGCGGCAAGATCTCGTCGGTGAGTGAGCCGATCGTGAAGGCATCGATCCTCACACCGAAGGACTTCGTCGGTACCGTGATGGAGCTCTGCCAGGGGCGTCGCGGAACCATGAACGGCATGGAATACGTCGGCGAGGACCGGGTCGAACTGCATTACACGATGCCGCTCGGCGAGATCGTGTTCGACTTCTTCGACCAGCTGAAGAGCCGCACCCAGGGCTATGCATCGCTCGACTACGAGCCCACCGGCGAGCAGGACGCCGACCTGGTGAAGGTCGACATCCTGCTGCAGGGCGAGGCCGTCGACGCGTTCAGCGCCATCGTGCACCGCGACAAGGCGTATGCGTACGGCGTGCTGATGACGGAGCGGCTGAAGAAGCTCATCCCACGCCAGCAGTTCGAGGTGCCGATCCAGGCAGCCATCGGTGCGCGCATCATCGCCCGCGAGTCGATCAGCGCCATGCGCAAAGACGTTCTCGCCAAGTGCTACGGCGGTGACATCACCCGTAAGCGCAAACTGCTCGAGAAGCAGAAAGAGGGAAAGAAGCGCATGAAGATGGTGGGTCGCGTCGAGGTGCCGCAGGAGGCCTTCATCGCGGCGCTGTCCGGCGACACCGAGGTGAAGAAGAAAGAGAAGTAGCGGGCCGACTAGGTTGGCGCAATGACCTCGTCTCTTGCTCGCACTCTCCTCGTTGCCATCGCGGCGATCTGCATGGTCGCCGGACTGTTCGGACTCGGCTCGGCCAGCCAGTACGAATCGAATCTCGCGCTCGGCCTCTTCGTGATCGGCGGCGTCGCGGCGCTGCTCTGGCTTGCGCTCCAGGCCCAGTCGCGCCGCTGACCGTTCCGGGGCACCCTTCCGCCGCCGCTGCTGCACCGTCGGAAACTCAGGACTCCCGTCGCGCCGCTGCACCGTCGGAAACTCAGGACAGGTGTCGCTCCGGTCGGTTCGAACGGCGCGAGTCACTGGTCTTGCAGCCTGTTTCCTGAGTTTCCGAAGGTAGCCCAGCATGAGCACCGCAGAGTGGGGGACAGAAACCCCGCGTATTCTGTCCTCATGAGCCCGAATCGTGCCCGACGGTCGGCGAGCCCGCGATGAAGAGTGTTGCGCTCTGGCAGCGGCCGGTGAGCTATGCCGCAGTGGGCGGCACGAAGGCTCCCGACCTGATGAGTTACCCGCCGATCGGGTTCCGGCCCTATGAAGGCCGCGCGCGCATCGGGCAGGGCGACGCGCGGTGGGACTTCGCGTGGAACGCCGTGCTCACGTGGGGCATCCAGCGGCGCGCGGGATTTCGCGTGACTCTGACCGACACCCCCGCAGCGGTCACCGAGCTCACCTACACGCCCGTCCGGTTCGACGACGACGGTGAGCCGCTCACCGCTGCGGTCGTCGGGCCTGCTCCGACGGAGGGCGAACACCTCATCGCCCCTGGCGATACGGCGCTGTTGGGTATTCCGTTCGGCCCGTTCCGCGTCGGTGCTCCGGCCCGCGTCGTGTACGTGGTCAACGAACCCGATCGCAGGGGCTTCGCCTACGGCACCATCGCCGGACATCCGGAATCCGGCGAGGAGTCGTTCATCGTCGAACGCACCCCGGACGGTGCGGTGTGGCTCGAGATCCGTGCCTTCTCGCGCCCGTCGAACGCCTTCTGGTGGATGGTGTACCCCGTGCTGCGCATGTCCCAGGCGTTCTACACCCGTCGCTACTTCCGAACCCTGGCCGGCAAGATCAGCTGAGCCCACCACAGGCTGCTGTCGAGAACTCAGGAGATTGGTCTTGCGCGACCGACGGTACTGCGTGAACTCGGGCGCTGCCGGAGCGTAGTCCTGATTTTCCCACGGGCGGGAGTTTTCGTGGGGCGGTGAGCGCGCGGCGTGATTCGCGCTCCTCCCTTCGGAAACTCAGGACTGTAGTCGCGCCAAGCGGCCATATGCGGCGGAATCGCCACTCCGCGCAACCGGAGTCCTGAGTTTCCCTGTGTGCCTGAGTTTTCTGTGTGGGGGAACAGGCCGAAGGGTGGTCGGAGTCTGGGAGAATTGGGCAAATGCCCAGCGCTCTCCCCCTCGCCGACCCGGCCCCCGCCGACGGACTCCTGCCCGACTCCGTCGGCGACGGCGCAGGCGACCGCAACTTCGGCGTCTACCTTCACGTCCCGTTCTGCCGCGTGCGCTGCGGCTACTGCGACTTCAACACCTACACCGCCGACGAACTGCGTGGCGCGAAGCGCACCGACTACGCAGGCCAGGCGATCGCCGAGGTCGCGCTCGCCGGGCGGGTCCTGTCCGGGCTGCCGCAGCGTCCCGTGTCTACCGTGTTCTTCGGGGGCGGTACGCCGACCATGCTGCCCGCCACCGACCTCACCGCGATGCTCGCCGCCGTGCGCGATACCTGGGCCCTCGAGCCCGGCGCCGAGGTGACGACCGAGGCGAACCCCGACTCCGTCGATGCCGCCTACCTGCTGGAGCTCGCAGCGGCCGGCTTCACCCGGGTCTCGTTCGGCATGCAGTCCGCGGTGCCGCACGTGCTCGCCACGCTCGAGCGCACCCACGACCCCGCTCGCGTGCCACTCGTCGTCGAATGGGCGCGCCAGGCCGGACTCGACGTCAGCCTCGACCTCATCTACGGCACCCCGGGTGAGTCCCTCGACGACTGGCGCACCTCGCTCGAGCACGCCATCGCCCAGCGCCCCGACCACATCTCCGCCTACGCGCTCATCATCGAGGACGGCACCAAACTCGCGCGCCAGATCCGTCGGGGCGAGGTCGCACAGCCCGACGACGACCTGCAGGCCGACATGTACGAGCTGGCCGATGCCTTGCTCGCCGAGGCCGGGTACGAATGGTACGAGGTCAGCAACTGGGCGCGGCGTGGCCACACCGAGTCGACGGATGCCGCGGCCGACACGATCACGGGCGGCGAGTCCGCCGAAGACCTGGCCGAGCATCGCTCGCGCCACAATCTCGCCTACTGGCAGGGTCACGACTGGTGGGGCATCGGCCCCGGGGCGCACAGCCACGTCGGCGGCGTCCGGTGGTGGAACGTGAAGCATCCCGCCGCCTATGCGGAGCGCATGCTCGCGGGGGAGTCTCCGGCGGCGGGGCGCGAGACGCTCGATCCGGAGACGCGGCGCGTGGAGAGGGTGTTACTCGGGTCGCGGATCCGCGAGGGCATCGCGGTGCGCGAGCTGACGGCATCCGGTCGCACCGCGGTCGCCGGGCTGATCGCCGATGAACTGGTCGACCCGCGTGCGGCACTGCGCGGCACCGTTTCGCTCACGCTGAAGGGGCGGCTGCTGGCCGACCTGGTGGTGCGGCGGCTGCTCGCCGAGGACTGACGGCTACCGGATGAAGCGGATCGCCAGCGGGTACTCGTAGTTCTCGCCCTTGTTGGCGGCGACGGCGGCGATGATGCTGAAGACGATGTTGAGCGCCCCGACGGCCATCAAGACGAACAGTCCGACGAAGAACCAGCTGGTGAAGATACCGACGAGGTACCCGGCGAGCACGGTCAGCTGGAAGTTGAGCGCGGTGCGGGTCTGCTGCTGGATGAACGCGCCGCGATCCTTGAGCACGAGGTAGCCGATGAGGGCCGGCAGGAAGTGGAAGAAGATCCCGCCCACGTGGATGAGCGTTGCCCAGAGACGCTGGTCGCTCTGGGAGAGGGGCTGGACTGCGGTCGGCGTGGATTCAGACATGCGCCCATTAAAGCAAGAAGCCCGGCACGTCGGTGCCGGGCTTCGTGCGACGGAGCTACTTGATCCAGCGGATGTTGAGCGGGTAGCGGTACAGCTCCCCGTTGTTGTTCTTGGTGCCGCCGATGATCGAGAACACCAGGTTGAGGATGAGCACCGCAAAGTAGATGAGCGTGAGAAGCAACCCGAGGACGAGCCCGACGACGGGGATGAATCCCACGATGAAGCCGAGGATCCAGTCGGCGATGAGGATGCCGGTGACGTTGATCGTCCAGTTCAGGTTCTCTCTGCTCTGCTCCTTGATCATCGCGCCGCGGTTGCCGAACGCGAAGTAGAAGATGAGACCAGGGATGAGAACGATGATGTTGAGGAATGTCGCCAGCGTCGAGTACTGCTTGTCCTCGGCGGCGGTGAACGGAGCGGCGGGCTGAGGAGCCGGAGCCGCCGGTGTTGGTTCGGTCATCTCATGTGCCTTTCGACGTACTGCGGTCGGAAATGTGGAGGACTGGCCTGTGTGCGCACCGTGTGACGCGCCGGTGCGAACACGTGCATAAGCTAGCGCCTTCGCGGCGCGCCGTGCAATGGGTTACCCCCTATTTCTCGCGGTACAATTGGCAGTCTGAGTAGGCGAGTGCTAAAGCGATCGCCCAGGTCTTGAGAGGTGGTGTCATGGTCTCCGAGCGCAGTCTCGAGGTATTGCGGGTCATCGTGCAGGACTACATCGCCTCCCGCGAGCCCGTCGGCTCGAAGTCCATCGTCGACCGGCACTCGTTCGGCGTGTCCGCCGCCACCATCCGCAACGACATGGCGCTCCTCGAGGAGGAGGAGCTCATCGCGGCCCCCCACACGTCGTCCGGCCGCATCCCGACCGACAAGGGCTACCGCGTGTTCGTCGACCAGCTCGCCGACCTGCGGCCGCTGACATCCGCTCAGCGCACCGCGATCGAGACCTTCCTCGGCGCGTCCACCGACCTCGACGAGGTACTGAGTCGCACCGTGCGGCTGCTCTCGCAGCTGACCCATCAGGTCGCGCTGGTGCAGTACCCGTCGCTCAGCCGCTCCCGCATCCGTCACATCGAGCTGGTGCGGCTCTCCTCGTCGCGAATGATGACGGTGCTGATCACCGACACCGGCCGTGTCGAACAGCGGCTCATCGACATCCCGATGGAGCTCGGCGACCCGTTCCTCGAGGAGCTGCGCACCAAGCTCAACTCGAGCCTCGGCGGCCTCGGGCTGGCGGAGACGGCGGAGAAGCTCGCCGCGCTGCCGACCCAGTTCTCCCGGGACAGCGCCGCGACCGTCGAGTTGATCACGGTCGCGCTGATCGAACAGGTGCTGGCGAACCGCTCCGACAAGCTCGTGATGGCCGGTGCCGCCAACCTGGTGCGCACGGAGGAGGACTTCTCCGGAAGCATCTACCCGGTGCTCGAGGCGATCGAGGAGCAGGTGACGCTGCTGCGCCTGTTCGGCGAGATGGCGCCGGACCAGAACGGTTTCGCCGTCTCGATCGGGCAGGAGAACGCGTCGTTCGGGCTGGGGGAGACGTCCGTGCTTACCAGCGGATACTCGACCTCGAGTGGTGAACTGTCACGACTGGGCGTGCTCGGCCCCACCCGCATGGACTATTCGAACAACATGGCGGCGGTGCGAGCCGTCGCCCGCTATCTTTCCCGCCTCCTCGGCGAGAACTGACTGACATCGGTGTCATCGACCGGCAGAGAGCCGTCGATGCTGCGCCGGAACTGTAAAGGATCACTGTGGCAGACCACTACGAAGTACTCGGCGTCGACCGGAACGCCTCCGCCGACGAGATCAAGAAGGCGTATCGGCGTCTGGCCCGCGAGCTGCACCCCGACGTGAACCCGGGGGCGGATGCCTCGGAGCGCTTCAAACTCGTCACTCACGCCTACGACGTGCTCTCCGACCCGCAGCAGCGGCAGCAGTTCGACGCCGGCCCGCAGGCCGGATTCGGCGGCGGCAACTTCGGCGGCTTCGGTGACATCTTCGAGACCTTCTTCGGCGGCGGACAGCAGACCCGCGGCCCGCGGTCGCGCCGGGAGCGCGGCCAGGACGCCCTCGTGCGCGTCGAGGTGGACCTCGACGACGTGATCTTCGGCACCACCCGCGACATCGAGGTGGACACCGCGATCCTCTGTGAGACCTGCAACGGTTCGTGCTGCGCGCCGGGTACGCAGCCGGTCACCTGCGACATCTGCCACGGCACCGGCCAGATCCAGCGCACGGTGCGCAGCCTCCTCGGCAACGTGATGACCTCGAGCCCCTGCGGCACCTGCCGCGGCTACGGCACCGTCATCCCGAACCCCTGCCCCACTTGCCAGGGACAGGGTCGCGTGCGCGCGCGCCGCAGCATCCCCGTCGACATCCCTGCGGGAGTCGACACCGGCCTGCGCCTGCAGCTGCCGAACCAGGGCGAGGTCGGACCGGCCGGTGGCCAGAACGGTGACCTCTATCTCGAGATCAAGGTGCGTCACCACGACGTCTACAGCCGCAACGGAGACGACCTCCTCGCCACTCTCGAGGTGCAGATGACGGATGCCATCCTCGGTACCAAGACCACGCTGAAGACGCTCGACGGTGAGGTCGCCATCGAGATCAAGCCGGGAACCCAGAGCGCCGAGGTCATCACGGTGAAGGACCGCGGCATCACCCGCCTGCGTGGTAATGGTCGCGGCGACCTCAAGATCGGCATCCAGGTGGCGACGCCGACGAAGCTGAACCACAAGGAACAGAACCTGATGAAGCAGTTCGCCGACCTGCGCAAGCCGGCCGCACCGACCCTGACCCACTTCCAGCAGGGGCTGTTCCAGAAGCTGCGCGACCGCTTCCTCAACATCTAGACGGTCAGACCCGCGCACGGGTTACGGAAACTCAGGACAATGGTCGTGGCCGAGTCCCGCGCTGCCCGATACTCACAGCACCCGCGCGAGCGGCCCGACCACAGTCCTGAGTTTCCGAGGGGGCTGCGTTATCGAAGGGGCTGCGTTATCGAAGGGAATACCGCGCATGGCGCACTTCTATCTGAATGAGGATCTCGAGCCGGTCGAGGTCGGCGCCACGATCTCGGTGACCGGCGCCGAGGCCAAGCACGCGGTGACCGTCAGCCGCATCCAGGCGGGGGAATCGATCGCGATCGGCAACGGGTCCGGCTTCGTCGCGACCGGTGAGGTGGTGAGTGCCGCGCCGAGCGAGTTCTCCGTGAAGGTCGAGCGGGTGTCATCCGTCGCCCCCGCGAGCCCGGCGATCTGGCTGGCCCAGGCGCTCGCGAAGGGCGACCGCGACGAGTACGCCGTGCAGCAGGCGACGGAGCTCGGCGTCGATGGTGTGATCCCGTGGTCGGCGCAGCGCTCCATCTCCAAGTGGGAGGGCCCCAAGGTGCGCAAGGGTCACGACCGCTGGATGGCGATCGTGCGCGAGGCGACCAAACAGTCGGTGCGTGCGTGGATCCCGGAGGTCGGCGACCTCGTCTCCACCGCGCAGCTCGCCCTCCTGGCGAAGGAGACACGGATGCTCGTGCTCGACCCCACCGCCGGTGCGGCGCTCAGCGGACTGGAGTTGGATGGCCGCGACCTCGTCGTGGTGGTCGGACCCGAGGGCGGCATCGCGCCGGCAGAGCTGTCGCGGCTGGAGGGTGCAGGCGCCGAGCTGGTGCGGCTCGGCGAGAACGTGCTGCGCACCTCTACCGCGGGGCCGGCGGCGATCGCCGTGCTCAGCGCGAAACTCGGCCGCTGGTAGCGACGCCGCTGGGAGCGACGCCGCTGGTAACGGCACCGCTGACAGCGAACGGCCGCGCGCGAGTGCGGGGCTCTCACTTAAGATTGACCTCATGTCCGACAGTGCCGAGAAGTCCGTCTTCGAGCTCATCGTGGAGCGCGCCATCCCTGCCGACATCGTCTTCGAGAACGAGCGGGTGATCGCCTTCCGCGACATCGCCCCGCAGGCACCCGTGCACCTGCTGGTGGTGCCGAAGACCGCCGAGTACCGCACCGTCAGCGAGCTCGCGGCGGGTGACCCCGCCCTCCTGGCCGAGATCGTCGCCACCGCGCAGCAGCTCGCCGACGAGCACAGCGCGGGCGAGTACCGTCTCGTCTTCAACACCGGTCCGTCCGTCGGACAGACCGTTTTCCACGTGCACGCCCACCTGCTGGGCGGCAACCTGCCGGAAGGCTCACTTGCCTGATAGTTCCATTCCCGGTCCCACCGGTAGCGCGACGGATCGCATCGAGATGCGCGTCGATGGCGTCGCCATGGTGCGACTCCTCGGTCCTCAGGACAGACTGCTCACGACCATTGAGCGCCAGTATCCGCTGGTCACCGTGCTCGTTCGCGGTAACGAGATCACGCTGGAGGGCGATACCGATCAGGTGCACGCTGCCGCACGGCTCGTTGACGAGCTGATCGAGATGGTGCGTGGCGACCGCGATTTCGGAGAGCAGGAAGTGAACGAGTCAGCGAAGATCCTGCGCAACGATCCGCGATCGAGCCCCGCCGAACTGCTCAGCCAGGCGATCCTGACCAGTCGCGGCAAGAGCATCCGCCCCAAGACGCTCGGGCAGAAGGACTACGTCGACGCGATCGACGAGAACACCATCGTGTTCGGCATCGGCCCCGCCGGTACCGGCAAGACCTACCTGGCGATGGCGAAGGCGGTGCAGGCTCTCCAGCGCAAGGAGGTGAGCCGCATCATCCTGACCCGTCCGGCGGTCGAGGCCGGTGAGCGACTGGGCTACCTGCCCGGCAGCCTCACCGACAAGATCGACCCGTATCTGCGCCCGCTCTACGACGCGCTCAACGAGATGATGGACCCTGAGATCGTGCCCAAGCTGCTCGCGGCCGGCACCATCGAGGTCGCCCCGCTCGCCTACATGCGCGGCCGCACGCTCAACGAGGCGTTCGTCGTGCTCGACGAGGCGCAGAACACCAGCCCCGAGCAGATGAAGATGTTCCTCACCCGGCTCGGCCACGGCTCGAAGATGGTCGTCACCGGCGACATCACCCAGGTCGACCTCCCCGTCGGAGCGAGTGGGCTCCAACTGGTCACCCGCGTGCTCGACGATATCGATGAGATCCACTTCGCCCGGCTCACCAGCCAGGATGTCGTGCGTCACAATCTGGTCGGCCGCATCGTCGACGCCTACACCAAGTACGACTCCGAGAAGCTCGCTGATCGGTACGAGCGCGAGAACCATCGTGAGAAGCAGGGACGTGCGGAATGACCGTCGAGATCAACAACGAGTCGACCATCCCGGTGGACGAGGGGGCGCTGCTGCGCCTCGCGGCCTTCACGCTCGACAGCCTCCATGTGCACCGTGACGCCGAGCTCGCCATCGTGCTCGTCGACGAGGGTGCGATGGAACAGCTGCACCTGCAGTGGATGGACGAGCCGGGACCGACGGATGTCCTCAGCTTCCCCATGGACGAGCTGCGGCCCGGCACCGAAGACGCCATCACGCCCGCTGGGCTGCTCGGCGACATCGTGCTCTGCCCGCAGGTCGCGATAGTGCAGGCCGAGGCGGCGGGCCATTCCACGCTCGACGAGCTGCTTCTGCTGACGACCCACGGCATCCTGCACCTGCTCGGCTTCGATCACGCGGAGCCCGACGAGGAGAGGGAGATGTTCGGTCTGCAGAAGGAGATCCTCATGGCCTTCGCCCGCACCGACGCGGCGGTCTCGCCCCAGGTGACCTTCCCGCGGCTGAGGTCGGAACAGCCGGCCTCCGAGCAGTCGACCTCCGAACAGTCGACGGACTAGCGCCGTGATCCCGATCTTCATCAGCGTCGCCGTACTGCTGGTGATCTTCGGCGGCCTTCTCGCCGCGGTCGACTCCGCGCTCAGTGTGCTCTCCCGCGCCGACCTGCTCGAGATGGCGGCCACCTCGCGTCGCTCCCGCAAATCCCTCACCGCGATCGCGATGGATGTCGGCGCGCACATCAACGCCATCAACTTCATGCGTGTGGTTGCCGAGACCGCCGCGGCGGTGTTGGTCTCGCTCTCCCTGGCCTACCGATTGCCGTGGTGGTGGGCGCTGATCATCGCCGTGCTGATCATGACCGTGGTGTCGTTCGTACTGGTCGGGTCGAGTCCGCGAAGTGTGGGGCGCGTCCACGCCCGCGCGGTCATGCGGTTCTCTGCGGGACTGGTGCACGCCATCCGTTCATTTCTCGGTCCGGTCGCGGCGGCGCTGGTCGCCATCGGCAACCGGGTCACCCCTGGGCGCACCGCGACCTTCTCGTCGGAGGAGCAGCTGCTCAGCATGGTCGACGAGGCCACGGAGCTCGATGTGCTCGAGGAGGACGACCGCGAGCTCATCCATTCGATCTTCGAGTTCAACGACACCGTGGTGCGCGAGGTGATGATCCCGCGCACCGACATGGTCACCATCGACGCGGTCGAAGACGTCGGCACCGCGATGGGACTGTTCCTCAGCAAGGGCGTCTCGCGCATGCCGGTGATCGGGTCGGACGTCGACGAGGTGATCGGCGTCCTCTATCTGCGGGATGTCGCGCGCCTCAGTTACGAGCGACCGAAGGGGCTCGACGGGGTCACCGTCGACTCGCTCGCGAGGCCCGCGCTGTTCGTCCCGGAGTCGAAGAAGGCGGACGACACCCTGCGGCAGATGCAGCTCGAGTCGAACCACCTCGCCATGGTCGTGGACGAGTACGGCGGCATCGCGGGGCTGGTGACCCTCGAGGACCTGATCGAGGAGCTCGTCGGTGATATCTCCGACGAGTACGACCACGAGGTCACCGAGGTCGAGAGTCTCGGCGACGGGCGATACCGCGTCGCGGCACGCCTGCCGGTGGACGAACTGGGGGAGCTGTTCGACATCGAGCTGGAGGACGACGACGTCGACTCAGTCGGCGGTCTGCTCACCAAGGCCCTCGGAAGGCTGCCCCTCGCGGGCTCCACCGCCACGTACTCTGGACTCATCCTTACCGCCGATCGCACGGAGGGTCGTCGCAAGCGACTCAGCACCGTGCTGGTCGAGCGCGATCAGGCCCTCTTCGACGCGCAGACCGCGTTCCGCCGCACCACCACTGGAGACGACAATGCTGAATGACGCCGAATTCCGAGCGGGCTTCGTCTCCTTCGTGGGGCGCCCGAACGTGGGAAAGTCCACGCTGACCAATGCGCTGGTCGGCGAGAAGGTCGCGATCACCTCGTCGAAGCCGCAGACCACGCGCCGCGCCATCCGGGGCATCGCGCACTCGGAACAGGGCCAGCTCATCCTGGTGGACACTCCGGGCATGCACCGCCCGCGAACCCTCCTCGGCGAGCGGCTCAACTCGATCGTGCAGTCCACGCTCGGCGACGTCGACGTGGTCGGATTCTGTGTGCCGGCCGACGAGAAGCTCGGCCCGGGCGATCGATACATCAATGAGCAGCTCGACTCCTTCCCGCGGGCCAAGAAGGTCGCGATCGTGACCAAGATCGACGCCGCCTCGCGCCCCGCCGTCGCCGCCCAGCTGCTGGCGGTGTCGCAGCTGCGGGAGTGGGAGGCGATCATCCCGGTGTCGGCGACCAGCAAGATCCAACTGGACACGCTGGCGACCGAGCTCATCCGTCTGCTGCCGGTGTCGACGGCCCTGTACCCCGCGGACTCGGTCACCGAGGAGAGCCTCGAGTCCCGCATCTCCGAACTCATTCGCGAGGCGGTGCTCGAAGGCGTCGAGGACGAGCTGCCGCACTCGATCGCGGTCACCATCGACGACATCGTCGAGCGCGACGACAAGGACCTGGTCGAGGTCTACGCCAACCTGTTCGTCGAGCGCGACAGCCAGAAAGGCATCATCATCGGCCACCAGGGCTCGCGCCTGGCGGAGGTCGGCGCTCGCGCCCGGGCCCAGATCGAGCCGCTGGTGGGCAAGCAGGTGTACCTCTCCCTGCGCGTCAAGGTGGCCAAGGATTGGCAGCGCGACCCGAAGCAGCTCGGCCGCCTCGGCTTCTAACCCACGCACCGCCACCGCCACCGCCACGCCACCGCCACGCACCGCACCGCCACACACCGGTGGAAACTCAGGAGACCGGTCACGCCCTGCGCGGGCCCTCTCCGCTCACTGCACTGTCGCGATAACGGAAACTCAGGACTCCGGTCAGCGTTGTCGGTGTCGCACTCCGCCATCGTGGAGGTTCGATGGCGCCCACTGCACCGGTGTCCTGAGTTTCCGTTGCGCTTGGGCGGGTTTCCGTTGCGCTCGGTCGGGGTGACCGGCCGCGCGGGTTCGCGGGGTTCGACCACTGTCCTGAGTTTCCGAAGGTGGTGGGCGGCGAGGGCTGGCCGGGGGCTGGGCTGGGGCGGCGTACGACTTGCGGATGATTTCGGTGCCCGGGTGAGGCCGCGGTGGCACCGCCCGCCTACGGTGGAGTGATGTTCCGCCCGATCACGCGCTCGCAGCTGCTCGTCGACCTCGTCGTCGCCGCGGTGTTCGCGCTGTTCGGCTGGCTGGGCGTGCAGCGCTCCGACACGGGCGGATTCGATCTGCTGGTCCTCCTCGGCTTCGCGGCTGCGCTCGCCCTGCGTCGGCTCAGCCCCGGTCTCGCCCTCGTCGTCGCGTGGGTCGCGGCGATCCTGCAGATGGCGACCTCGGCGATCGCGCCGACAGTGTCCGACCTGGCCGTGCTGGGGGTGCTCTACGCCACCGCTGCGTATGGCGGACGCATCGTGCGCTGGGTCGGACTCGCCTCGGCCGGCATCGGGGCCGTCATCGCGGCTGGCTATCTCGTGCTGCTGCCGCAGTGGACCGGGGGAACATCGAACAGCCCCGATGAGGTCACGCGGGCCTTCCTCACCTCCTTCGTGGGGCTGCTCGCCCTGCTCGGGCTCTCCTGGACCCTCGGCCAGCTCGCCCGCATCTACCGCCGGGCGCGCGACAGCCGACTGGCCCAGGTTGTCGCCGAACAGCGGGTGATCACCGAGCAGGAGCGCAACCGCATCGCTCGCGACATGCACGACGTCGTTGCCCATTCGCTCGCCGTGGTGATCGCGCAGGCCGACGGGGCCCGCTACGCCCGGGTCAACGACCCCGAGGCGGTGGATGCCGCGCTCACGACGATCTCGACCACCGCTCGTGACGCGCTCGGCGACGTTCGCGTGCTGCTGTCCCAGCTGCGACACAGTGAGGGCGAGGCGCCACAGCCCGCCCTCGACGACCTCGACCGACTGATCGAGCAGCTCGGCGACTCCGGCCTCACCATCGAGCGCACCTCGTCCGGTACGGCGCACCCGCTCCCGGGCGGCCAGCAGCTCGCCGTCTACCGCATCGTGCAGGAGGCGCTCATCAACGCGCTTCGGCACGGTGACGCCGGGAGCCCGGTGGCCCTCGATTTCGCCTGGACCGAGAGCCAGCTGACCGTGACCGTGATCAACAGCCTGCGCGCTGACGCCGTGCAGAACCCGGGCGGCCACGGCCTCGCCGGTGTGCGCGAGCGTGCGCAGCTTGCCGGCGGCACCGTCAGCGCGGGCCCGGTCGACGGCAGCTGGGTCGTCGAGGCCCGCCTGGGGTTGACCGCATGATCCGTGTGGCGCTCGTCGACGACCAGGCGCTGTTCCGCGCGGGCATCAGGATGCTCGTCGGCTCGCAGCCCGACCTCGAGTTCGTCGGGGAGGCCGGCAACGGTGTCGAAGCCATCGCCCTGGTCGCCGTCACCCGCCCCGACGTCGTGCTCATGGACATCCGGATGCCCGTAATGGACGGCATCGCCGCCACCGTCGCGATTCTCGCGGATGCCGAGGCCCGCGCCACGACGCCGCCGCGGGTGATCGTGCTCACCACCTTCGATCTCGACGAGGCGGCAACGCGCGCCATCCGCGGCGGGGCGAGCGGCTTCGTGCTCAAGGATGCCGACCCCGAGTTCCTGCTCGCGGCCATCCGCACGGTGCACGCCGGCAGCTCGGTCATCGCGGCCTCGGCCACCCGGGAACTGTTCGAGCACTTCGCCGGCCGGGAAACCAGCCCGGTGCCGGCGCAGTTCGAGAACCTCACCGCCCGCGAGCGGCAGATCTTCGCCCTCGCCGCGCGGGGACTGAGCAACGCGGAGATCGCCTCTGCCGAGTTTCTGAGCGAGGCGACGGTGAAGACCCACATCAGTCGCATTCTCGCCAAGCTCGGGCTGCGCGACCGGGTGCAGCTCGTGGTGTTCGCGTTCGAGCACGGCCTCGCCCGCTAGTCATCCCTCCGATGTACGCGGTCGCGACCTCCGGGCGATGACGGCAAGCCGTGCAATTTCTAGCGTTGATGTCATGGCAATCAACAATCAGGAGGCGGGCCTCGTTGCCCGGGTCTCCCAGCTCACCAAGTCCTACGGTTCCGAGACGAACCGCGTCACCGCGCTCGACGGGGTGTCCATCGGCATCCGCCAGGGCGAGTTCACCGCGATCATGGGGCCGAGCGGCTCGGGCAAGTCGACGCTCATGCACATCATGGCCGGCCTCGACACCGCGACGAGTGGCCGCGCCTGGCTCGGCGATACCGACATCACCGCGCTGCAGGATGCCGAACTCACCGTGCTGCGGCGTCGGCGGGTCGGCTTCATCTTCCAGGCCTTCAACCTCGTGCCCACGCTCGACATCGGTGGCAACATCCGTCTGCCGTTCGAGATCGACGGACGTCGCCCGACCGGCGACGAGCAGGCCTGGATCGACCGACTCGTCGACACGCTCGGTCTCGCCGCTCGGCTGAAGCACCGCCCGCACGAGCTCTCCGGTGGGCAGCAGCAGCGGGTGGCGAGCGCCCGGGCGCTCGCCACCCGCCCCGATCTCGTCTTCGCCGACGAGCCGACCGGCAACCTGGATTCGCGCACCAGCCGGGAGGTGCTCTCACTGCTCGCCGGGGCGAGCACCGAGTACGGGCAGAGCATCGCGATGGTCACCCACGATCCGATCGCGGCCAGCTTCGCGGATCGCATCCTGTTCCTCGCCGACGGCAAGGTCGTCGCCGATCGGGAGCGTTCCACGCCCGAGGAGATCTCCAGCTTCATGCTCGGAATTGAGGCGGCAGCGTGAGGCGCGCGCTCACCGGGCACGCCTCGAGCGTGCTCGTCGCCGCACTCAGTTCCGCGTTCGGGGTGCTGCTGCTCGAGGTGACGGGGATTCTCGCGCAGATCATCCGCGGCGACGACGTCACCGGGTCGAGCCAGATGGTCACCGTGCTGCTGCAGACGCTCGCCTTCGTCTTCATCGTCATCGCCGTCTACGTCGGGGCGATTGTCACCTCCAATACCTTCGCGACGATCATCGCCGGGCGCATCCGCACCATCGCGCTGATGCGGCTCATCGGATCGAGCGCAACCGACCAGCGCCGTGCGGTGGCGAAGCAGGGCTTGCTCGTCGGGGTGGTCGGCTCCGTCGTCGGCGCCGTGATCGCCAGCGCACTCGCCTGGTTGCTCGTGGCAATCGCGCAGGCGACGGCGTTCATCCCGCGGGGCGAATATTCCGTTCTGGACGGGGTGATCGTGCTCCCGATCACCGCCGTGGTGCTCACCACGTGGCTGGCATCGTGGATCGGGTCGCGGCGGGTGCTGCACGTCTCGCCGATGGAGGCGACCGGGGCCGCGGTGGAGCGGACGGTCGACGAGACGCGGTCTCTGCGCGGGCGCCGGACATCCGCCACGGTGCTGTTCTTCGTCGGCATCGGCCTGCTGGTGCTCGGGATGCTCATCGGGCTGGTCACCCCGCTCGGTGTGCTGATCGGCGTGGTCGGAGGCATCGTCTCCTTTAGCGGTGTCGTGCTCGGCGCGCAGTTCGTGATGCCCGTCGCGCTGCGGCTGGTCGGTCGGATGTTCGGCTCGAGGGCGACGTCACGCCTCGCCGCGGAGAACGCAGTGCGCTATCCCGAGCGGAGTGCGCGCTCGACGATCGGCCTCGTGATCGGCGTCGCCCTGGTGACGATGTTCGCGGTGGCCGTGGAGAGCTTCCAGGCGATGATCCGTACGGCGCAGGAGGCGCAGCCGGAGGTCTACCAGGGCACGGACACGGTGCTGACGGTGGTGGTCGTCATCTTCTCGGTGCTCATGGGATTCAGTGCGCTGATCGCCGCGGTCGGTATGGTCAACGCGCTGTCGCTGAACGTGCTGCAGCGTACCCGCGAGCTGGGGCTGCTGCGGGCACTCGGCTTCACCGCGCGGCAGGTGCGCACGATGGTGCTGGCCGAGAGCGCGCAGCTCACCATTGCGGCCGTAGTCGTCGGACTCATCCTCGGCACGTTCTACGGGTGGGCGGGCGCGCAGTCGTTGCTCGGCTCGATCAACGGGGTGCCGGGGATCGTGTCGCCCGCCATTCCGGTCGGATTGCTGGTCGTGGTGGTTGCGGCGTCCGCGCTGCTGATTGCCGTGGCATCCGTCGCCCCTGCACGCCGAGCCACCAGCATCGCCCCGGTGGCCGCGCTCGCGGTCGAGTAACCGCGCGCGGGGCGTCATCCCGCGGGGTTAATGGAAACTCAGGACACGGGTCGCAATCCCGCCCGCGCGCTGGCCGGCTCGGGGCGAAAGTCGACCAGCGTCCTGAGTTTCCGACAATCGGGTGGGCGAAGCGGGATCAGCCCGCGAAGCCCTGGCAGGCCGGGAGCCACCGGCCGATATGGAAACTCAGGACAGCGGTCGGCCGTCGTGCCGTTCGGGGGCCGTGCGGGTCGTATCGTCGACCGGCGTCCTGAGTTTCCGTAAGGGGGAGGTCGGGCGGGCGGCCTAGGGTTGACGGGTGCGTATCCGACTCCTGGGCGGCCTCGACGTCGAACACGAGGGCGCCCCCATCAGCATCTCGGGCTCCATGCAGCTCGCCGTGCTGTTCCGCCTCGCCGTCGACGCCGGCAGCGCGGTCGGCTACCGCGCCATCGCCGAGGACGTCTGGCCGATCGACCCGCCCGAGAACAGCCGCGCCGCCCTGCAGTCCATCGTCTCGCGCCTGCGCTCGCAGCTGCCTCCCGGCTCCATCGAGTCGACACCCGGCGGGTATCGCCTGGCGATCGCGCGGACGGATGTCGACGCCCTCGCCTTCACCGACCTGGTGGCCAGCGCGTCCCGCTGCGCCGACCTCCGCGAGCAGCGCGCGCTCGCCGAGGACGCCCTCGCCCTCTGGAGCGGCGAGCCCTGGACCCCCGCCGACTCCTTCGACTGGTTCGGGCGCGACCTGCGCCGCGATCACGCGACCGCCACGAGCCTGCGGGGGTCTGTCACGCCGCAGCGCTCGGCCATCCCCGCTCCGCTGACCGCCCTGGTGGGCCGTGAGCCGGAGCTCGCGTCGATCGCCGCCCAGCTCGAGCAGAGCAGGCTGGTCACGATCGTCGGATCCGGGGGTGCGGGTAAGACCCGACTCGCGGTGGAGGCCGCGCGGCAGGTTCCCGGCGCGATCCTCGTCGAGCTGGCGCCGGTCGGGTCGACGGAGGTGTTCGCCGCCGTCGCGGCCGCGCTCGGGCGTGAGCTGCGCAGCGCGGAGTCGACCGAAGCGGTGACCGCTCGTGCCCGCATCCTCGATGCGCTCCTGGGGCGGGACGTGCTGCTCGTGCTGGACAACTGCGAGCACGTGATCGACGCGGCAGCCCGCCTGGCCGACGACCTGCTCGGCGCCCTCCCGCAGCTGACGATCTTGGCCACGAGCCGCGAGCCGCTCGGCGTCCCCGGTGAGGCGTTCGTGACTCTCGGGCCCCTGCCGCATCCAAGGGGAGACATCGTCGCCGCCGAGCAGGCCCGCGGATTCGAGGCGGTCGAGCTTTTCCGTCAGCGCGCCCAGGCGGCGACGGGCACCGACCTCGACGATGCAGCGCTGCTCACCGCCGCCCGCATCGCCGCTCGGCTCGACGGCCTGCCGCTGGCCCTGGAGCTCGCCGCCGCCAAGCTGCGCACCATGTCACCGGAGGAGGTGCTGGCCGGTCTCGACGACCGGTTCTCTCTGCTCACCGGCGGCTTCCGCACGGCCCTCCCGCGCCACCAGACCCTCCGCGCGATGATCGATTGGAGTTGGAGCCTGCTCTCCGACGACGAGCGCGCGGCGCTGTCCCGCATCGCCGTGTTTCCCGCGGGGGTCGGCGTTCGGGATGCCGGGGAGGTCGCCGGCGCGATGGGGTTCGCCGCGGCATCCGTTTTCGATTCCCTGGTCGACCGCTCGTTGCTGCAGCGCTCACGGGGTCGGTACCGGGCGCTCGAGACCATCCGCGAGTACGGCATCGAGCGCCTCGCCGAGGCGGGCGAGCTGGCGGATGTCCGCGCGGCCCAGGCGCGCTCCGTCGCCGAGCGGGCGGTGCGCTACGACTCGATGCTGCGGCGCAGCACGGTGCGCGAGGCGATCGACTGGTTCGACTCCGAGGACGACAACATCGCCGCCGCCCTGCGCTTCTCGGTCGAGTCCGGGCTCCCGGAGGTGGCCGTGCGCCTCGCCGTGGCGTCGGCCTGGTATTGGATCGTGCGTGATCGCGGGGAGGATGCTCAGGCCTGGTTCGCCCAGCTGTTCCCCTTGATCGGCGGGGTGGACAGCTCCGGCGCCCTGCTGATCCGCGCGATCATGCCCATCGTCGTGCGCTTCGCCGAGGATCGACCCGACGGTGCACCGGTCGATGGCGACGGTCTCGACGAGATGCTCGCCGACCTCGACGCCGCGGTCGGCCCCGATGCGAACGAGTTGGTCCAGATCATCCCGCCGATGATCCGCGCCCTCGCGGTCGCCGGACGATCTGACGAATGGATGATCGCGGCTCGCGTTCCCCGGGGCGAGGAGCTCGGTCTCGCGCCATGGTCGACTGCGCTGCTGCACGTCGTGCGTGCGGTCATGGCACACAACCGCGGCGACATCTCCGAGCTCGGCGACGAGAGCGAACTCGCGGTGCGCCAGTTCGAGGCACTGGGCGACCCGTGGGGTCTCGCGCTGGCGCAGCAGTTTCGGGCGGAGTGGCTGGCCGCGGCGGGCAGGCTCGACGAGGCGTTCGCGATGACGGAGCTCTCCACCGACAACATGCGCCGCATCACCACCAGCTGGGATCTCGCGCAGCAGCAGGGTCTGGCGATCTCGATCCTGGTGCGGCAGGGCAGACACGAGGAAGCGCACGCGCGTCTTGACGCCCTGATTGCGGAGGCCGAGCAGTCGGGACACGGCCGGGCGATGCTCCAGGTGCAGACCTCGGCTATGCAAGTGGCGATGATCGAAAGGGATCTCCCCGCGTTACGCCGCCACGTCGATGCATTCGACCGCTTCGCCGACGCCTGGCCGAGCATGCCGCCCCAGAGCACGGCGTGGGCCGAGACCGGACGAGCCGGGCTGTTTCTGCTCGAGGGCGATCTCGATCGCGCGGAAGCCTCGCTGCGCGATGCGGCGGATGCTGCCCTCGCCAGCCACGATCATCCCGTGATCGGAATGGTCGCGATCGCGCTCGGCACCCTGGCACTCGAACGCGGCGAGTATCGCGAGGCGCTGCGTGCGGTCGACCTGGCCACCGCGATCATCGGGTTCTACGACGCGAGCTCGCCGCAGGTGCTGCAGATCGAGCGCGCGGCCCTGGAGCACGACGTGAAGCGGGCCGGTGCCGAAGCACCGACCCGCAAGGCCGCGATCGAGTCGCTCGGTCAGATCTTGCGGCGGTAGGCCCAGGTCGCGAGCGGGAAGAACACCGCGACCAGCACCACGCACGAGCCCAGAACCCAGAGCAGCTGGCCGCCGAGCGTCTCGCCGGCGGCGAGATAGGACGGCCCGGCGAGCAGGCCACGCATCGCCTCGATCACGTGGGTGACCGGGTTGATCGCCACCCATCCCTGCAGCCAGCTGGGCAGGGTATCCGCCGGCACGAAGGTCGACGACCCGAACGTGAGCGGGAAGACGATCAGGAACGACAGGCCCTGTACGGCGCCGGACGAGCGCGCCAGCATCCCGATCAGCACGGAGACCCAGCACAGGCTCACGGCGAACACGATGATAAGCACGATGGCGAGCGCCACGTGGTACCAGGGTGTGTAGAAGCGGAAGCCGATGATCGCACCGAACACCAGGGTGACGGTGACCGCGATCGAGTGCCGCACCACGTCGCCGAGCACCGCGCCGAACAGGGGTGCGGAGCGGGCGATCGGCAGCGACCGGAAGCGGTCGAAGACGCCCTTCTGGATGTCGGTGTTGAGGTTCACGCCGATGGTCAACGAGGTGAACATGATGGTCTGCACGATGATGCCGGGGAGGGCGAACTCGACGTACTGACCCGTCGAGCCGGCGATCGCGCCACCGAAGATGAAGACGAACAGCACGGTCATGATGATCGGCTGCACGGTGACGTCGATGAACTGTTCCGGGTTGCGGAACATCTTCGTGACGGTGCGCTTGGCCAGGATGAGCGAGTCGCGGATCATGCGACACCTCCCTTGAGGTCGGTCTCGGCCGAGATATCGGTCGTCGGATCGACGCCCGTCGTCTGGCCGGTGAGTGAGTAGAAGACCTCGTCGAGCGAGGGGAGTCGAAGCGACAGTTCGGAGACGGAGATGCGTTCAGCGGCCAGGGCGCCGACCACGGTGGTGAGTGCGGAATCGTCGGCGACGGCCACCGAGATCAGGTCGGGGGCCGGCTGCTCCGGCTCGCGGCTGCCGACCGCGACCAGGAGTTCGCGCACCTGGGGCAGATCTGCCGCAGAGGTCGGTCGCACCTCGAGGGTCTGCCCACCGACCTGGCGCTTGAGCCCCTGCGGGGTGTCGTGCGCGATCACGCGGCCGTGGTCGATGACGGTGATCTCGTTGGCGAGAGCGTCCGCTTCCTCGAGGTACTGCGTCGTCAGGAGCACGGTGGTGCCCTGACGAACCAGCACCCGCACCATGTCCCACACGTCGTCGCGCTTGGCGGGGTCGAGCCCGGTGGTGGGCTCGTCGAGGAAGACGACACTCGGGCGTCCGATGAGGGAGGCGGCGAGATCGAGACGACGGCGCATCCCACCGGAGTAGGTCTTGGTGAGTCGCCTGCCGGCATCCGTGAGGTCGAACTCGGCGAGCAGCTCGTTCGCCCGCGCCTTGGCCTGAGCCGTGGAGAGGTCGAGGAGCTGGCCAATCATCACCAGGTTCTGGATTCCGGTGAGGTCCTCGTCCACGCTGGCGTACTGGCCGGTGAGGCCAATCGACTGCCGCACCTCCTTCGCCTGCGTGACCACGTTGTGGCCGGCGACGATCGCCGTGCCGGAGTCGGGGCGGAGCAGGGTGGCGAGAATGCGCACGGCCGTCGTCTTGCCGGCGCCGTTCGGGCCGAGCACGCCGAGCACGCGGCCCTCGTCGACCCGGAGGTCGATGCCGGCGAGAGCCTGCGTCTTTCCGAAGTGTTTGGTGAGGCCCACGGCCTCGATCGCTGCTGTCATGCGTCAAGGGTGCATGAGCGGCGCTGTCACGGCGCTGTCACCGGCTGTCACCGCCTTGCGGCCCTGAGCCCTGCCCGCGGGTGTGTGCCCCATTCGGAAACTCAGGACTCTGGTCGCGACGATGCCCACAGTGCCGCCGTAGCCGGCCGCCGGTGACCACCGTCCTGAGTTTCCACCGGGTCGGGTTTCCACCGGGGTCGGTTCCCCACCGGCGTCGGGTCTCCGCCGGGTCGGGTTTCGCCCAGGTCGGTCCATGACGGGGTCGGCGCCCGCGGGCCTGGTGCTACCCTGAAGTCGTGCTTTCCGGTCTGCTCCTTCTTAGCTGCCGCGACGAGTCCTAACCCAGGCCTCACTCGTCGCGGAGTTCGTCATTGGCTGACCCAACAGACGCAAGCGAAAGAGTGAAGACATGAAGAACACCCAGTCGGCTTCTGCAATGCCGATTCACAAGTACCGCCCGTACCGCGAGACCCTGGGCGTCGACCTGCCCGACCGCACCTGGCCCTCCAACCACATCACGGAGGCGCCGCGCTGGTGCGCCGTCGATCTGCGGGACGGCAACCAGGCGCTGATCGACCCGATGAGCCCCGAACGCAAGCGCATCATGTTCGACCTCCTCGTGAAGATGGGTTACAAGGAGATCGAGGTCGGCTTCCCGAGCGCGAGCCAGACCGACTTCGATTTCGTCCGCACGCTCATCGATGAAGACCTGATCCCCGACGACGTCACCATCCAGGTGCTCACCCAGGCCCGCGAGAGCCTGATCACCCGCACCTACGAGTCGCTGATCGGTGCCAAGCGCGCCATCGTGCACCTCTACAACTCGACCAGCATCCTGCAGCGGGATGTCGTGTTCCGCACCGATAAGCAGGGCATCATCGACATCGCGCTCGAGGGCGCCCGCCTCTGCAAGGCCGCCGAGACGATCGCCGCCGGCACCGAGATCTTCTACGAGTACTCGCCCGAGAGCTACACCGGCACCGAGCTGGAGTTCGCGCTCGATGTCTGCAACCAGGTCATCGAGATCTTCGAGCCGACCCCCGAGCGCAAGGTCATCATCAACCTGCCCGCCACCGTCGAGATGGCCACCCCCAACGTATATGCCGACTCGATCGAGTGGATGTCGCGGCGCCTCAATCACCGCGAGAACGTCATCCTCTCCCTGCACCCGCACAACGACCGCGGTACCGCGGTGGCGGCGGCGGAGCTCGGCTACCTGGCCGGTGCCGACCGCATCGAGGGCTGCCTGTTCGGCAACGGCGAGCGCACCGGCAACGTCGACCTGGTCGCCCTCGGCATCAACCTGTTCACGCAGGGCATCGACCCGCAGATCGACTTCAGCGACCTCGACGAGGTCAAGCGCACCGTCGAGTTCGTCAACCAGTTGCCCGTGCCCGAGCGCCACCCGTGGGCCGGCGACCTGGTCTACACCGCGTTCAGCGGCTCCCACCAGGACGCCATCAAGAAGGGCTTCGAAGCGATGGCGACGGATGCCGCGGCCCGCGGCATCACGGTGGACGAACTCACCTGGGCAGTGCCATACCTGCCCGTCGACCCCAAGGATCTCGGACGCAGCTACGAGGCCGTGATCCGGGTGAACTCGCAGTCGGGCAAGGGCGGGGTCGCGTACCTGCTCAAGACCGACCATGCGCTCGACCTGCCGCGCAAGCTGCAGATCGAGTTCTCCGGGGTGGTTCAGGCCAAGACCGATGCCGAGGGGGGAGAGGTCACCAGCGACGAGATCTGGGCGATCTTCCAGGACGAGTACCTGCCCGCCAGCTCTCCCGACGACAAGTGGGGCCACTTCGAGCTCGCATCGACGCGCACGTCGAGCGATATGTCGGGCAGCACCATTCTGCTGACCGAGCTGCGGGTCGGCGAGTCGCTGGTCACGGCAGAGGCAGTCGGCAACGGTCCGATCGCCGCGTTCCTCACGGTGATCGCCGACCAGGGCGTCGAGGTCAAGCTGTACGACTATGTCGAGCACGCACTCAGCGGTGGTGGCGACGCCGTCGCCGCCGCGTATGTCGAGCTGGACGTGAATGGCACCCGTCTCTGGGGTGTCGGAATCGATGCGGACATCTCCACGGCATCCCTCAAGGCGGTCGTCTCGGCGGTCAACCGTGCGGTGCGGTCAGAGTCGAGCGACCGCGAGCTCGCCTCGGTCTGATGGAGCCGCGGGCCGGGGATCTCAGTGGGCGGCCGCGCGGTGATGTCGCCGTGCCTGCGGCACTGGGCTTTCTGGTCGACCCCGTTCCGGTCTGGATGAATCAGCTCGGGGGCCTGACCTTCTCGGGCACGCTCGACGGTGCGCCGGTGTTCGCCAAGTGGCAGCCGGCCGGTGTCGCCGACGAGGTCGCGCGGCTCGAGTGGGCCGCGCGGTACACACCGGTGCCCGAGGTTGTGTCGTTCGGTCCGGAGTTCCTGGTGACGCGGGCGCTGGCGGCGGAGAACGCGGTGAGCGACCGGTGGCTGGCGAACCCCGCGGTCACCGTCGCCGCGCTCGGCACCGGGCTGCGGGCGCTCCACGACGCGCTGCCGGTGAAGGACTGCCCCTTCGACTGGTCGGTCGCGGGTCGGCTGGAGCGGGCGGGGATGCAGCCCTTCGCCGGCCTGCCGCCGGTCGACCGGTTCGTGGTCTGCCACGGCGATCCATGCCCGCCGAATACCCTCATCGCCGACGACGGCACCTGGCTCGCCCATCTCGATCTCGGGCGACTCGGCGTGGCCGACCGCTGGGCGGACATCGCCGTCGGCGTGATGAGCCTGGAGTGGAACTATGGTCCCGGCTGGGATGCCACCTACCTCGCGGCGTACGGCGTCGACCCCGACCCGGCTCGGATGCACTTCTACCGCGAGCTCTGGAACCGGACGCCCTAGGCACCCTGCCTGCCCCGCCCTCCCCGCGCATATTCGGAAACTCAGGACACCGGGCGCCCGGCGCCGCGATTCGGGTCTGCCGTGACCGGCGAGGTGACCACAGTCCTGAGTTTCCGACGGGGTGCGTGGCTGAGGGGTTCGGTCAGCGCGCCGCCGGTATCCTGAGGAAATGACTTCGGCGGAGCAGTTCCACGCCCGCCCACCGGTCTCGGCCGCGCCGGTCCCCATCCCGCTGGCCACACGCATCATCGACCACGCCGCCATCGCCCGCAACATCGACCGACTCCGTCCCGACGGTGACACCGGCATCATGGTCGTCGTCAAGGCCGACGGCTTCGGCCACGGCATGCTCGAGGTCGCTCGCACCGCCGTCGCCGTCGGTGCCGATTGGCTCGGTGTCGCCACCGTCGACGAGGCGCTCACCCTCCGCGCCGCGGGCATCGACGCCCCCGTGCTCTGCTGGCTCGCCGACCCCTGGACGAATCTGACGGATGCAGTGGCCGCCACGATCACCATCTCCTGCGCCAACATCGAGACCCTCCAGGCGGTGGCCGCCGCAGCCGCAGCGACGGGCACCGCCGCCCAGGTGCACCTCGAACTCGACACCGGAATGGCCCGGGGAGGCGCGGAGAGCAGCCGCTGGGCCGAACTCTGCGCGGCCGCGGCGGCGAGCGGGGTGGAGGTCACCGGCATCTGGTCGCACCTCGCATTGGCGGCCGACCCCGACCCGCTGTCGACCACCGCGCAGAAGATCGCGTTCGACGAGGGAGTCGAGACAGCGCGAGAGCTCGGCCTGAGTCCGCGGGTGCTGCACCTCGCCAATTCCGCCGCCGCCCTCGACCACGACCAGACCTGGTTCGACCTGGTGCGCTGCGGCGCCGGTGTCTACGGCATAGAGACGGTCCGCAATCGAAACCACGCCCTCGAACCGGCGATGCGAGTAGTGAGCCGCGCCACGCAGGTGCGCAGGGTTCCCGCCGGCAGTGGGGTGAGCTACAACCACGCCTATGTCACCGACCGCGAGACGACACTCGTGCTGGTCCCGGTGGGCTATGGCGACGGGGTGCCGAGGGGGCTCTCGCGCGGCGGCCAGGTCGTGATCGACGGCCGGCGGCATCCGATCGTCGGGGCGATCTCCATGGATCAGCTCGTGGTCGATGTCGGCGATGCGCCGGTCGCCTTGGGCGCCGAGGTCGTGCTGCTCGGCTCGCCCCGCCACGGCGAACCGGACGCCCAGGAATGGGCCGACGTGACCGGTACGATCGCCCATGAGATCCTCACCGGTCTCGGCGGACGCATGGCAAGAGAACACATCAACCAGGTAGGGACAGCATCATCGTGAAGCGCATCGGCATCATCTTCGGCGGGGCGAACAGCGAGCACGAGGTCTCG
>Ga0247742_10000035_pt1 | contig 121222 bp, 117 predicted proteins | sample UWRJL208509C2_FD_180944 | JGI IMG/M metagenome (GOLD analysis project Ga0247742, IMG submission 180944) | Plant litter microbial communities from Arlington Agricultural Research Station in Wisconsin, United States - UWRJ-L208-509C-2 | ecosystem: Environmental > Terrestrial > Plant litter >...
AGAACCTGATCGCCCTGCGTTTCGCCAACAGCCTGTTCGAAACCCAGTGGAACCAGAACTACATCTCCCACGTGGAAATCACCGTGGCCGAGAAAGTTGGCATCGAAGGCCGTTGGGGTTACTTCGACAAGGCCGGCCAGTTGCGAGACATGATTCAGAACCACCTGCTGCAACTGCTCTGCCTGATCGCCATGGACCCGCCGGCCGACCTGTCCGCCGACAGCATCCGCGACGAGAAAGTCAAAGTGCTCAAGGCCCTGGCACCGATCAGCCCGGAAGGGTTGACTACGCAAGTGGTGCGCGGCCAGTACATCGCCGGTTACAGCGAAGGCAAGTCGGTGCCGGGTTACCTGGAAGAACCGAATTCCAACACCCAGAGCGACACCGAAACCTTCGTCGCCCTGCGTGCCGACATTCGCAACTGGCGATGGGCCGGCGTGCCGTTTTACCTGCGCACCGGCAAGCGCATGCCGCAGAAGCTGTCGCAGATCGTCATTCACTTCAAGGAACCGTCGCATTACATCTTCGCTCCTGAGCAGCGCTTGCAGATCAGCAACAAGCTGATCATCCGCCTGCAACCGGACGAAGGCATTTCCTTGCGCGTGATGACCAAAGAACAAGGCCTTGATAAAGGCATGCAGCTACGCAGCGGTCCGTTGCAGCTGAATTTTTCCGACACCTATCGCAGCGCGCGGATTCCCGATGCCTACGAGCGGTTGTTGCTGGAAGTGATGCGCGGCAATCAGAACCTGTTTGTCCGTAAAGATGAAATCGAAGCCGCGTGGAAGTGGTGTGACCAGTTGATCGCCGGGTGGAAAAAATCCGGTGATGCGCCCAAGCCGTACGCGGCCGGGTCCTGGGGACCGATGAGCTCCATTGCTCTGATCACGCGGGATGGGAGGTCGTGGTATGGCGATATCTGATTTGAAACTGCCTCAGGGCGTCAACGCCCATGAGTTCAAGAGCCCGGTGCTGTTAGCCGAAGGTCTGGCGCTGACGGTAGCCAAGCAACTGAGCGAGGCCATTGAAACCCAAGGCACGGCGACCCTGGTGGTGTCCGGTGGCCGCAGCCCGGTGGCGTTTTTCCAGCACTTGGCGAAACAGAATCTGGACTGGTCCAACGTGGTCGTCAGCCTGGCTGATGAGCGTTGGGTGCCGGTGGAACACGCCGACAGCAATGCCGGCCTGCTCAAGCGTTACCTGTTGCAAGGCCCGGCGGCCAAGGCGCAGTTCCTCAGCCTCTACAGCCCGGCGGCCAACCTTGAGCAAGCCGCCGAGCACGCCGATCGCCTGTTGTCCGAATTGCCGGTGATCGATGTGCTGGTGCTGGGCATGGGCGACGACGGGCACACCGCGTCGCTGTTCCCCAACAGCCCGAACCTGGCCGAGGCCTTGAAAGCCGACGGCAGCCGTCGCTGCTGGCCGATGCTGGCGCCGACCGTGCCGCATCAGCGCCTGACCATGAGCCGTGCGCTGCTGGCTTCGGCCAAGACCACCGTGCTGTCGATTTCCGGTCAGTCCAAGCTGACCACCCTGAGTGCCGCATTGGCCAGTGACGATGTCGCTGCCATGCCGATTCGCGCTTTTCTGCAACCCACGTTAGAGATTTACTGGTGCCCATGAGCCAAGGATCAGCCGCTATGACAAACCCACGCCCGACCGTTTCCATGGCGGAGAAAGTCGCCCTGATCGACAGCCTCTGCGCCAAGGCGCGGATCCTGCCGGTGATTACCATTGCCCGTGAGCAAGACGTGCTGCCCCTGGCCGACGCCTTGGCCGCTGGCGGCCTGACCGCCCTGGAAGTGACCCTGCGTTCGCAGTTCGGCCTCAAGGCCATCCAGATCCTGCGCGAGCAGCGTCCGGAACTGATGACCGGTGCCGGCACCGTGCTTGATCGCAGCATGCTCGCCGCCGCCGAAGCGGCCGGCTCGCAGTTCATCGTCACCCCGGGCATCACCCGTGATTTGCTCGAAGCCAGCGTCGACAGTCCGATCCCGTTGTTGCCGGGGATCAGCAATGCCTCCGGCATCATGGAAGGCTATGGCCTGGGTTATCGCCGCTTCAAGCTGTTCCCGGCGGAGGTCAGTGGCGGCGTGGCGGCCATCAAGGCCCTGGGCGGCCCGTTTGGCGAAGTGAAATTCTGCCCCACCGGCGGCGTCGGCCCGGCCAATATCAAGAGCTACATGGCGTTGAAAAACGTGATGTGCGTGGGCGGTAGCTGGATGCTCGATCCGGAATGGATCAAGAACGGCGACTGGGCCCGCATCCAGGAATGCACCGCCGAGGCCTTGGCGCTGCTGGACTGATTCACCGCTTTATCCCCTACACCGTTGCGTGTTCTACGGCTTTTCGGTGCGCTTGGTCGGCGCACCTTTTTTTTGCCTGCGATAAATATGTACCGCACTGCGGCATCGAGGCGCTGCGATCCTGAGGTCATCTTATGGAAGAGAGCTGCCGCATGAACGACTACATTGCCCCTGCTGCCCCCGGTCCTGCCTGCCTGTTGTCGCCCGAGCAGATTGCCGGCCCCTATTTCAGAAACCCCAACCTGATCCGCCGCAACATCACCGAAGGCGCCCAAGGCGTGCCCTTGTTGCTGCGCCTGAACATCGTCGACGCCATGACCGCCGAACCGATCCGCGATGCGCTGGTGGACATCTGGCACTGCAACGCCCGTGGCGCTTATTCGGGCTGGAGCAAGATCAACCCGGACCGGGAAGTCGAGGTGTCCGATATCGGCTCGATACCCCGCACCGACGATGACACCTACTTGCGCGGCGGTCAGTTCACCGACAAGCACGGTACGGTGCGCTTCACCACCCTTTACCCGGGTTTCTATGCCGGTCGTGCGTTGCACATCCATGTGGCGGTGCGTCTGGTCGGCGGCAGCAACTATCTGGAGGAACGGCACGTGGCCTGGGTCGGCCAGCTGTATTTCCCGGAGGTGAGCACACGCTCGGTACTGACGGCGCGCGAGTACAGCGGACGCAGTGCGCCGATGCTCGGCAACGAGCAGGATCATTTTTACGCGCACATGGGCGGTGACGCCTCGACCCTGAACGTCCATCCCATCGGTCGCGAAGGTTGGGAGGACGGTTTCCTAGGGCACATGACCATTGCCATCGACACCCTGGCCGTTTCGGCGCAGATCAAGCCCGAGGACTTCGACAAATACACGGTCTGAAGCCCTGGGCGTTGCTGGTGATCAGCTCAGTTCGGTCAGTGCACGGATCAGCAACTGCATGTCAGCGGCCGTGGTGGTCAATCCCGGTGTGACGCGGATGCAGGTGCCGCAGGCCGAACCGCTGCGGGTCACGGTGAACAGGTTGTAGTCAGCAAGCAGCTTATCGACCATGACCTGTTGATCCGCCTCGCGGGTGAAGCGCAGGGCGGTGATGCCGCAATACAGCCGTGGATCGTCCGGAGTCATCACCTCGATGCCCGGTAACGTTCGCGCGGCACGGACCCACAGGTCGCGCAGGTAATTGAGCCGCGCACCCTTGGCCGCCGCGCCGCCGAGGGACCGATGCTCTTCGAACACCAGTGGCAAGGTCATCAGCGCGGGAATATTTGGCGTGCTGTGGGGGATTCGGCCGCGGATGTCGGTGATCGGGTAGTGCGGCTCGGCCATGTCCGGGTCGATGTCGGCCAGGCGCTCCGGGGCGATATAGAGGAAGCCCAGGGTCAGCGGCGAGCCGATCCACTTGTGCAGGTTGTAGCCGGCGAAGCTGATGCCCAGGGCCTGGAGGTCGAATTCGATCTGGCCGAGGGCGTGGGCGCCGTCGAGGATGATGTCGATGCCATGGGCCTTGGCCAGCGCGGCAATCGCTTGCACCGGCAATACCAGGCCCGTGCGGTGGGTCACGTGGGTCAGGGCCAGCATTTTCAAGCGCGGGTAGCGTTCGAAGGCGTCCCGATAGCTGGCCAGCAGGTTGTCGAAGCTGGCCGGGTGCGGGTGCTCGATTTCGATGAGTTCCACGCCGCGATGCTGCGCCAGCCAGCGCATGGCGCCCTTGACCGTGCCGTATTCCAGGTCGCTGATCAGGATCTGGTCGCCCGGCTGCAAGGCGTTGTAGTTGCGGATCAACGCTTGCAGGGCATGAGTGGCGTTATGACTGAACGCCACGGCCTTCGCCGACACGCCGATCAGGTCCGCCAGTTGCGCGCTGATCTTCAGGCAGTCGGTCTGTTCGAAGCGTTGGCGCACGTAGATCGAGTTGCTGCGGTTGATCAGTTCGATATTGCGTTGGTATTCCTCGACCACGGTGCGCGACATGCGCCCGAAGTAGCCGTTTTCCAGGTTCACCGGTCCGGGTTGGCGGTCGTAGCGGTCGGCAAAGGTTTGCCAGAAGTCTTCATCGCGGGCACGGCGGGTGTTATCGGGCATTGGGTTCTCGATCCGTAAGAAGCGCAGGCGTCAGTGGCGCGGCGCGGGTTTGCCGTGTTTGGCGCGTAAGGGTTCCAGCAGTTCCGACAGGCCGTTGTGGTCAATTTCCTGCATCAAGGCCAGCAGGCCACCCAGTTCGCCGTGGGGAAAACCTTCGCGGGCGAACCAGTTCAGGTACGGGCCGGGCAGGTCGGCAATGATCCGGCCCTTGTATTTGCCGAAGGGCATTTCCCGGGTAATCAACAGTTCGAGCTTCTCAGGGTTCATGCGCAGGTCGTCGTGATTCAAACAGTCTCGAAAATACAGGCATTCTGCATGCAGGCCAAATGACAGATCATGCAAATAACGCGGATACAGATTTTTGCTGTATTTATAACTAATTGAAAAATAAGGAATAAATTATCAATTCAAAGCTGGCATGACCGGTGCAATACCTCTTGCATCTTTCATCAACCCGCAAGGAATTGAAAAATGACCGACATGAATAAAGAAGCGATCTCTGTACTCAACGACCTGATTGAAACCAGTAAAGACGGTCAGGAAGGGTTCAAGACCTGCGCAGAAGACATCAAGCATCCAGAACTCAAAACCCTGTTTGTGACCCGCTCCGCTGATTGCGCCTCGGCCGCTGCCGAACTGCAAAGCGCTGTGCGTCAACTGGGTGGCGATCCCGAAACGTCGACCAGCGTCAGCGGTGATCTGCATCGCCGTTGGGTCGATGTCAAAGCCATGTTCACCGGCAAGGACGAAGAAGCGGTGCTCAACGAAGCCGAGCGCGGTGAAGACCATGCGCTGAAGGCGTACAAGGAAGCGATCGAGAAGATCAACAAGCACAACCTGGTGGGCATTCGTGACCTGGTTGAACGTCAGTATCACGGCGTGCAACGCAATCACGATCAGGTTAAAGCCCTGCGTAACCAGGCTCGCGCTCGGTCGTAAGCCACGCTGAAAAAATGCGGGAGCGAGCCTGCTCGCGAAGAGGTCGTGTCAACAACATCTCTGTTGTCTGACACGCCGAATTCGCGAGCAGGCTCGCTCCCATTTTTGTTTGTCAATCACTCAGCCAATGCTGATCGGCGGCAATGTCGGCAGGGTGACGGTCTGCTGTTTACGCGGCGCGAGGATCTCGGCTTCGCCGTCCACCACCAGCTCATCGCGCTGGTTGAACACGCGGGTGGCGATGCGAACACGGAATTTCGGCAGTTTCTCGAGGATTTCCAAGCGCACGGTCAAGGTGTCGCCAATCTTTACCGGTTTCTGGAAACTCATCTGCTGGCCAATGTAGATGGTGCCCGGCCCAGGCAACTCACACGCCACGGCGGCGCTGATCAGCGCGCCACTGAACATCCCGTGGGCGATGCGCTCCTTGAACATGCTGGCGGCGGCAAACTCGGCGTCCAGGTGCACCGGGTTGTGGTCACCGGACATGGCGGCGAACAACTGAATGTCACGCTCTTCCACGGTCTTGCTATAGCTCGCGGTCTGGCCGACTTCAAGGGCTTCGTAGGGGATGTTGGTCACTTGGGTCATGTGTCTAAGGTTCCTGTTGCAAAAAGGGTAATGCGGCTAAACAACGTTATTCGCTTCGGTGAGCACGCGGGTTGCGCAGGGTTTCGTCCAGCCAGGCCAGCAAATCCGCGATCACCTCGTCACGGTTGCTCTCGTTGAACACTTCGTGACGGGCCTGCGGGTACACCGTCAGTTGCACCTGCTGGCAACCGGCCTGGCGCAACGCCTCAGCCAGATCTTTCAGACGCTTGCCTTCGCTCACCGGATCACATTCGCCGCCGATCACCAGCAACGGCAGGCCCGGATCGATCTGCGCGAGATTGGACGCTTTGCTGATTTGCTGCAAGCCGCCGAGCAGGTCGATCCACAGTTGGTTGGTACAGCGAAAGCCGCAGAGCGGGTCCTGGGCGTACAAGTCGACTTCCGCCGAATCGCGGCTGAGCCAGTCGAAGCGGGTGCGCACCGGTCTGAATTTTTTATTGAACGAGCCAAACGACAGCCATTCGATCAACGCGCTGCGCCCCGTTTTGCCTTGACGCAAGCGTTCGGCACGAGCGACTACCCGCGCCGCGCGGTACAGCGCGACCGGTTGGAAATTTGAACCGCTGAGTACTGCGGCTTGCAGGCTGGCGCTGTGGTGCAGCAAATAGGCCTGCGCCAGGTAGCTGCCCATGCTGTGGCCGAGCAGGATGAGCGGCGTGCCGGGATGCTGCTGGCCGATGTGCTGATTAAGGCTGGCCAGGTCACCGAGCACCTTGCACCAACCGTCATCGTCGGCGAAGTGACCGAGCGTGGCGTTTTCGGCAGTTTTGCCATGTCCGCGCAGGTCCGGGGCGTACACGCCGTAGCCGGCATCGCACAGGGTTTGCGCCAGGCGGGCGTAACGGGCGCTGTGCTCGGCCATGCCGTGGGCCAGCAGGATCACCGCTCGGGGTGCGGCGGCTGGCAGCCACTGGTTGACGAAGACGCGGCTGCGGTCGTTCGCGGTCAGCCAGAACGTGTCGTGGATCATGGCGATTCCTTTGCTCGATGACGCTGCAATGTATAGCGCATCCCACAAGCGCCGTCCGATCAGCCGACGCCACGGCAGGAAGATTCACACGGTCTATGACGGTGTTTGTCATATTTGCCTGATTGGCCATAGCTGCTAGTGTCCGAAGAGCCCCGCCTTTCTGCGCGATCGAGAGGCGGCACGGACACGCTCAGGTAAAGAGGACAATAACAATGCAACCTGAATTCTGGAATGACAAACGCCCGGCCGGCGTGCCCCTGGACATCGACGTGGGGGCCTACAAGTCGGTGATCGAGGTGTTCGAGCGTTCCTGTAAGAAATTCGCTGACCGCCCGGCGTTCAGCAACATGGGCGTGACCCTGACGTACGCCGAACTGGAACGCCAGAGCGCGGCCTTCGCCGGCTACCTGCAAGCGCACACCGACCTGGTGCCCGGCGACCGCATCGCCGTGCAGATGCCCAATGTCCTGCAATACCCGATTGCCGTGTTCGGCGCGCTGCGCGCCGGGCTGATCGTGGTCAACACCAACCCGCTGTACACCGCGCGGGAGATGCGCCACCAGTTCAAGGATTCCGGGGCACGGGCGCTGGTGTACCTGAACATGTTCGGCCAGAAAGTCCAGGAAGTGCTGCCCGACAGCGACATCCAGTACCTGATCGAAGCGAAGATGGGCGACCTGATGCCCGCCGCCAAGGGCTGGCTGGTGAACACCCTGGTCAGCAAAGTGAAGAAAATGGTCCCGGCCTACTCGCTGCCCCAAGCGATTGCCTTCAAGACCGCGCTGCGCCTTGGCCGTGGCCAAGGCATCAAGCCGCTGAAGGTCGGCCTCGACGACATCGCCGTGCTGCAATACACCGGCGGCACCACCGGCCTGGCCAAAGGCGCGATGCTCACCCACGGCAACCTGGTGGCCAACATGCAGCAGGCGAGGGCGTGCCTGGGGCAATTCGGCGACGATGGCCAGCCGCTGTTGCGCGAAGGCCAGGAAGTGATGATTGCGCCGCTGCCGCTGTACCACATCTATGCGTTCACCGCGAATTGCATGTGCATGATGGTCACCGGCAACCACAACGTGCTGATCACCAACCCGCGTGACATCAAGGGCTTTATCAAGGAACTGAAGAACTGGCGTTTTTCGGCCTTGATCGGGCTCAACACGCTGTTCGTCGCGCTGATGGACCATCCAGACTTCAAGACTCTGGATTTTTCGCACTTGAAGGTCACCAACTCCGGTGGCACCGCGCTGGTCAAGGCCACTGCCGAACGTTGGGAACAGCTCACCGGTTGTCGCATCGTCGAGGGCTATGGCCTGACCGAAACCTCGCCCGTGGCCAGCACCAACCCGTACGGCAGCCAGGCGCGCCTGGGCACCGTGGGCATTCCGGTGCCGGGTTCGGCGATGAAAGTCATCGATGACAATGGCGTCGAAGTGCCTTTGGGCGAGCGGGGCGAGTTGTGCATCCAGGGCCCGCAAGTGATGAAGGGCTACTGGAACAAGCCCGAAGCCACTGCTGAAGTGCTGGACGCCGACGGCTGGTTCAAGTCGGGGGATATCGCGGTGATCGATCCGGACGGCTTCGTGCGCATTGTCGATCGCAAGAAAGACATGATCATCGTCTCTGGCTTCAACGTGTACCCCAACGAAATCGAAGACGTGGTGATGGCCCACCCGAAAGTCGCCAATTGCGCGGTGATCGGCGTGCCGGACGAGCGTTCCGGGGAGGCGGTGAAGCTGTTCGTGGTGGCCCGGGAGTCCGGGGTCAGCCTTGAAGAGCTGAAGGCTTACTGCAAGGAAAACTTCACCGCGTACAAAGTGCCGAAACACATCGTGTTGCGGGAGTCGCTGCCGATGACGCCGGTCGGGAAGATTCTGCGGCGGGAGTTGCGTGATATCGCATAAGAAGTGAGTTGAATGGCCGCGCGTTGCGCGGTTCAGAGCAGGCTCGCTCCCACTTGGTCAACGACTGACCTGTGGGGGCGAGTTTTTTTTGAAGATGCCCCGGTTTTATTGGGGCTGAAGGACTGGATAGAATTTTTGCTCTAAACGTGACTACTGAATATTCAAGAGTCACCTAAGTGACTGTAGGGCCCTCTTTTGGCTCTAGTCGACCCTCGGCAAAGCTGCTACTCTCGGCGCGCTTTTGTGACTTCTCGGCATTAAATAAAAGCCAGATTCACCATTAACAAACACACACCAATAATAATCGCATCAAATGCGGTGAAGAATTCGCGTTGCTGAGGAGTGGGCTTCCATGAACGAAGACTTTTGGAAGGATAAGTACCCGGCCGGTATTGCTGCTGAGATCAATCCGGACGAGTACCCAAATATTCAGGCAGTGCTGAAGCAATCCTGCCAGCGCTTCGCCAACAAACCGGCATTCAGCAACCTCGGCAAGACAATCACCTACGGTGAACTGTACGAATTGTCGGGCGCCTTTGCCGCCTACCTGCAACAGCATACCGATTTGAAACCCGGCGATCGAATCGCCGTGCAACTGCCCAACGTCTTGCAGTACCCGGTCGCCGTGTTTGGCGCGATCCGCGCCGGGCTGATCGTGGTCAACACCAACCCGCTGTACACCGCGCGGGAAATGGAACACCAGTTCAACGACTCCGGCGCTAAGGCCCTGGTGTGCCTGGCCAACATGGCGCACCTGGCCGAAACCGTGGTGCCGAAGACTGGCGTCAAGCACGTGATCGTCACCGAAGTGGCCGACCTCCTGCCGCCGCTCAAGCGCCTGCTGATCAACAGCGTCATCAAGTACGTGAAGAAAATGGTCCCGGCGTACCACTTGCCCAAGGCCATCAAGTTCAACGACGTGCTGAGCAAGGGCCAGGGCCAACCGGTCACCGAAGCCAGCCCCGCCAGCGGCGACGTGGCGGTGCTGCAATACACCGGCGGCACCACCGGCGTGGCCAAGGGCGCCATGCTGACCCACCGCAACCTGGTGGCCAACATGCTGCAGTGCAAGGCCTTGATGGGCTCGAACCTCAATGAGGGCTGCGAGATCCTGATCACGCCGCTGCCGCTGTACCACATCTACGCGTTCACCTTTCACTGCATGGCGATGATGCTGATCGGCAACCACAACATCCTGATCAGCAACCCGCGCGACCTGCCGGCGATGGTCAAGGAACTGTCGAAGTGGAAGTTCAGCGGCTTCGTTGGCCTCAACACGCTGTTCGTGGCCCTGTGCAACAACGAAGGCTTCCGCAAACTCGACTTCTCGGCGCTGAAAGTCACCTTGTCCGGTGGCATGGCCCTGCAACTGGCCGCCGCCGAACGCTGGAAAGCGGTCACCGGCTGCGGCATCTGCGAAGGCTATGGCATGACTGAAACCAGCCCCGTCGCAACGGTCAATCCGATCCAGCACATCCAGATCGGCACCATCGGCATTCCGGTGCCGTCCACCGTGTGCAAGATCATCGACGATGCCGGCGTGGAACAACCACTGGGCGAAATCGGTGAGTTGTGTGTGAAAGGTCCGCAAGTCATGAAGGGCTACTGGCAACGCCAGGAAGCCACCGATGAAATGCTCGACAGCGAAGGCTGGCTGAAAACCGGTGACATCGCGCTGATCCAGCCCGATGGCTACATGCGCATAGTCGATCGCAAGAAAGACATGATCCTGGTCTCCGGCTTCAACGTGTACCCCAACGAACTGGAAGACGTGCTCGCGACCTTGCCAGGCGTGCTGCAATGCGCGGCCATCGGCGTGCCGGACGAAAAGTCGGGCGAGGCGATCAAGATTTTCATCGTCGCCAAACCGGGGGTGAACCTGACCAAGGATCAGGTGATGGAGCACATGCGCGCCAACGTCACCGGCTATAAGGTGCCGCGCTCGGTGGAGTTCCGCGATGCGTTGCCGACCACCAACGTCGGCAAGATCCTGCGCCGCGAGTTGCGTGATGAAGAGTTGAAGAAGCTCAAGGCCAAGCAGGCCACCGCCTAAACAAAAAGCCCCGCTGATGCGGGGCTTTTTTTGCAACCTTCAGCGCCTGTCAGGCCGCTTTCACGAGCAGGCTCGCTCCCACATTGAAATCTGTTTTCCTGTGGGAGCGAGCCTGCTCGCGAAGCTTTTAGGGTTGCTGACGAAACGGCGCGAAGTTCACGTTGGTGCCCGCCGGGCGCATGTCCTGCAAGTACGAATCCTTGTCGGCACTCAATTCCAGGCTCAGCGCGGCTTTGCGCTTGCCCTCGTTGCGCACCACCAGGCCTTCGAGTTTCTCGCGCAGGAACACCGTCGGCACCTTCAAGTGCAGCAGTTCGTCGGTGTCCGGGGTGTGCATCAACAAGTGAATCCACTCGTACTGACCTATGGCCAGGCGCGCCACCGGGAGGTCGAACCACCAGATATTGCGGTTGCGGTTCAATTCGGCGAAATGGCAGTTGTTGACGCCGAGCACGGCACCGCCCAGTTCCTGGTTCCTGCGGGCAATGGCCTGCTTTTTATCGAGTTTCATAACATTCCTACGGGGTTGGATCTTCAGCGCCAAGGCCTGAATGTGCGGACATTCTCGGGGCAAAACCGGGAAACATAAAGCCTGACGTTCGCCGAACCCTGAAAACCCCGGCCGAAAATAAATGAAACTCCGCTCAAACCTCGCCGGTCAATCATTACGTACTGACTTTCCCAAGCAATGTTCACAGGAGAAACACCATGAGCAGCACTGGCGATAAAGTAAAAGGCATGGCCAACGAAGCCGCCGGCAACGTCAAGCAAGGCGTCGGCAAGGCCACCGGTAATGACAAAATGCGCGCTGAAGGCGTGGTTCAGGAAAAGAAAGGCGAAGCCCAGCAAGCCGTCGGCAAAGCCAAAGACGCTGTGAAGAAAGGCGTCGACAAGGCGTGATCCGGCCGTTGAGGCACGACAAAAACGGCCATCCGCGGATGGCCGTTTTTGTGTCGGCTTTATCCCTGAGGTACTGACGGTTTTGCAAAGTCGCCAAGTAGGCTACTTTGATGCAAGAAAACGGCCCCTGAGTCGCCCTCGACTTCAACCCTTTTGCGGCGAAAGGAGACGCTCATGATTTTCCCTGACATGAAAGGCCTGCCCATCCACCGAGTGATGGTGCGCACCGTGAAGGAATTCGTCGACGACGAGATGTCGACCTATGCCTCTGCGCTGGCCTATCAAATGCTGTTCTCGCTGTTCCCCTTCATTCTCTTCCTGATCGCCCTGATCGGCTTCCTGCACCTGCCGGACTTCTTCTCCTGGCTGCGCCTGCAATCGGAACTGGTGTTGCCGCCCCAGGCCCTGGAGCAGGTGAACCCGGTGATTGACCAGTTGCAGCAGTCCAAGGGCGGCTTGCTCTCGGTGGGTATCGTCATCGCGTTGTACACCGCGTCCGCCGGCGTGCGCCTGATGATGAGCGCGATGAACGCCGCCTACGATGTGGTGGAAGCACGTCCGGTGTGGAAGCGCTTTCCGCTGTCGATCGTCTACACCATCGGCCTGGCCGGCATGCTGCTGGCCGCTGCGGCGCTGATGGTGCTCGGGCCGCAGGTCATGGGCTGGATTGCCGCACAAGTGGGCCTGGAAGATTTCATCGTCACCGTGTGGACGATCTTGCGTTGGCCGGTCATCGTGTTTCTGATGATGGTCGCCGTCGCGCTGACCTACTACGTGATGCCCGATGTCAGGCAAGAGTTTCGCTTTATCACCCCAGGGTCGGTGCTGGCGGTGGTGGTGTGGATCATTGCTTCACTGGGCTTCGCTTTTTACGTCAAGACCTTCGCCAACTACAACGCCATGTATGGCAGTATCGGCGCGATCATCGTGCTGTTGCTGTACTTCTATATTTCTGCGGCGGTGCTGTTGCTCGGTGCAGAAATGAATGCGGTGATCGAACACATGTCATCGGAAGGCAAGGATCCTGGGGAAAAAGTCCCGGGGGAAAACGACCACGAACATAAACACCACGTTTCGGGATTGGGCCGGGATCACTCGCTCAAACCGAGCACTGACGAAGTCTGACCATGATCCGTGAAATCCTGAAAATGGGCGACGAACGCCTGCTGCGCATCGCACCGCCGGTGCCGGCCGAGATGTTCGACAGCCCCGAGCTGTGGCAATTGATCGACGACATGTTCCAGACCATGGAAAGCGTCGGTGGCGTCGGCCTGGCCGCGCCGCAGATTGGCGTCGACCTGCAACTGGTGATCTTCGGCTTCGAGCACAGCGAGCGTTACCCCGACGCCGAGGCGGTGCCGCAGACGATCTTGATCAACCCGCTGATCACGCCGTTGAGCCCTGTGCTGGAAGAAGGTTACGAAGGTTGCCTGTCAGTCCCCGGCCTGCGCGGCGCGGTGGATCGCTACCAGCACATCCGCTACGAAGGCGTCGATCCGAAGGGCCAGCCCATCGTCCGCACCGCCTCTGGCTTCCATGCGCGGGTGGTGCAGCATGAATGCGATCACCTGATCGGCCGGCTGTACCCGTCGCGGATCACCGACTTCAGCAAGTTCGGCTTTATCGAAGTGATGTTTCCCGACATGGACCCCAACGCGGACGATTGACCGAGTTTCCGATCGCACCGCCAATTCCCCTGTAGGAGCGAGCCTGCTCGCGAAGAGGATGGATCAGTCACCATGGATGGCGATTGACACACCCTTTTCGCGAGCAGGCTCGCTCCTGCAGGGGGTGATGTGATTACTTCAGCGGCTTCACAAACCGCAACGTCATCCGGTCCGATTCGCCAATCGCCTGATACTTCGCCCGGTCCTTGTCGCCCAGTACCAGCGCCGGTGGCAGGGTCCAGACGCCGTCCGGGTAATCCTTGGTGTCCTTGGGGTTTGCGTTGATTTCGCTCTGCGCCTGCAAGGTGAACCCGGCGTCGGTGGCCAGTTTGATTACATAAGCGGTGGGCAAGTAGCCGCTGTGCTTGATCTGATCGAGCGACGCCCCTTCATGGGCGCGGTGATCGACCACGCCGAGCACGCCACCGGGCTTCAGCACCTTGAAAAACGCCTGGAACGTCAGCGGCGCGGTGTCGGCCAGCACCCAGTTGTGCACGTTGCGAAAGGTCAACACCGTGTCGGCGGAACCTGGCTTGCCGAGCACCGGAGCCTTGGGGTCGAACTCGACCACCTGGGCCTTGGCGTATTGCGCCGGGGTCGCGGCGAATTTGGCTTTGAGGGTTTCTTCGTTCTTGCGCGCGTAATCACTCACCGTTGGCGCCTGCACGGCGGCAATGTAGTTGCCGTGATCCTTGAGCAGCGGCGCCAGCAGTTCGCTGTACCAGCCATTGCCTGGGGTGATTTCGATCAGGGTCTGGTCGGGCTTGAGGCCGAAGAAAGTCAGGGTCTGCTGCGGGTGTCGGTATTGATCCCGGGGCGTATTCTGCGGCGCGCGCCAGTCACCGGCCAATACCTCGGCGTATTGCTCGGCGGAGACCGGCGCGGATGAGCTGGCGGCGAAGCCGAGTGCAGGGGCGAGGAGGGCGGAAAGGGTCAACGCAAGTAGGGCAGGTTTCATGGGGCGTCCTGAGCGAATTCGAAGTCGGCTCCGAGGCTAGCATGCAGCCATCGCCGTCGATCACACTTTATGGCTGGACCACCTCACCAACGGTTCTAAGCGCGCTGCCAGCCCATGGCGATCATCGGCTTGCTGCGGGCATAGCGGAACAAACGCTCGGCCATGGCCTGGGGCAACGCCGACGCGTCACGGAAGCCTTGGCGCTCATAAAACCCGCGCAACTCCGGGTGACAGAACAACCACACCGTGCCGTCGATGGCCTTCAGCGCTTCGGCGATCAACTGCGCAGCGATGCCCTCGGCGCGGCAGGCCGGGTCGACGAACAACCCGGTCAACCAGTGCCCGCCGGACACCGGCCGCAGTGACAGCGCGCCGACGATCTGGTCCCTTCGCGCCACCCACAGTTGCGCGTCGCGCACCGCTTTCATCGACGATTGATGGCCGCGATAAAACTTGTTCATCAGCGGATACAAGGTTTCATCGAGCTGGCTGTAGTGAGTGTCGGGCATGGTCGGTGACGGCAGCGGAGTGTGGCCGGCGATTATAAAAGAACGCGGCGCCGGGGATAGGTGTATACCTGATCGCACATCCCGTATGAGTGGAGTACGTATCATGGCCAAAGGCATGGATTCAAAGAAAGCGGCAAAAAAGAAACCGGCAAAAACCGCCGATGAAAAGCGCGCCGACAAGAAAGCCAAGAAGGTGGATGTGTTCGGTCACTGACACCGTTTTGCTGGAGCCCGGTTCCGGGCTCTGGCCTCGCAAAAAATAATCTGCAAGATTGCCCCCCGTCATTGCACAGAAGAGGACCGGTTCCTGTTCTGAGCAACGCCATGGCCAATTACCTTGATGCCGCCCACCGTGAAGAAATCGACACCCTGCGTCGCCGCTTGACCGCCCGCACCGAATGGCCGACCTGGCTGTTGCTGCTCGGGGTCTATGCCGCGTGGTTCGGCGTGGTGCTGAACAGCGCCTGGCTCGGGCTGTGGCTGAGCACTGGGTTGCTGATTCCGCTGGTGGTGCTGTGGCTGTCGGTGCAGCACGAATTGCTCCACGGCCATCCCACCCGGTGGCTCTGGCTGAACAAACTGCTCGGCTATGCGCCGTTCGCGGTCTGGTATCCCTACACGCTTTACCGCGACAGCCACCTGCGCCATCACCGCGACGAAGACCTGACCGTGCCCGGCCTCGATCCGGAAAGTCGCTACTTCACGGCGCAACAATGGCAGCGGCGTTCCAGCGTTGAACGGCGGATTCATTGGCTGAACAAAACCGTGCTCGGCCGTTTCGCCATCGGCGCGCCCCTGGCGTTGTTCGGTTTGGCGACGCAAGAACTGCAACGGCTGTGCGCCGGTGATCGGCAAGCCTGGGGCATGTGGCTGACGCACGCGGTGCTGACGGCGTTGATGCTGCTGTTCATCACACGTTACAGCGCGATCCCGATCTGGCATTACCTGCTGTTGATCAGCGTGCCGGCGTTGTCGGTGGCGATGATCCGCTCCTACTATGAACACCGACCCCATGCGCAGGTCGAGCAGCGTACCGTGATCAACGAAGCGGCGTGGCCGTGGCGCTGGCTGTTTCTCAACCTCAACCTGCACTTGGTGCACCACGATTTGCCGGGCTTGCCCTGGTACGACTTGCCCAAGGCTTACCAGGCCCGACGGGAGCAATGGCTGGCCCGCAGCGGCGGTTTCCTGGTGCGCGGGTACGGTGAGTTGTGGCGGCGGCATGGGCTGCGGGCGATTGACAGTCCCCGGCATCCGTTTCATTGAGCAAAGGTGATCCCACAGAGGGGCTTTGTTGCATAGGAATACCGAGATGACCGCAAGAATCGCCGAGTTACTGATGTACACCGCCCCCGAGCCGATCCAACAGGCCAACGATCGCTGGCTGACGCGCATCGTCCAAACCCTCGGCGTCACCCGCGCCGACGCCAGCAGCCTGTCGCTGAGGCCACTCTGGCGGTCGCCACAGTTGCTGCTGACGCAAACCTGCGGCTATCCGCTGATGACCGAATTGCGCGGCCAGGTGCGTGTGGTCGGGCGGCCGCAATACGAGTTGCCGGACAGCAGCGGGGGCAACCATTGCAGCCTGTTGTTGCGCCGTGCCGATGACCCGCGCCGGACCCTGGTCGCGTTGCGCGGCAGTCGCGGGGTGATCAATGGCGCGGACTCCAACAGCGGCATGAACCTGTTGCGTCATCGCTTGGCGCCGTTGCATCAGGACGCGCGATTCTTTGCCAGTGTCGGCATCAGCGGCAGTCATCGCGAGAGCCTGCGTTGGCTGCGGGAAAACCGCGCCGACCTCGCCGCCATCGACAGCGTGACGTACGCCTATCTGGCGCGACATGCCCAGAGCGAGGTGGAAGGCTTGCAGGTCATCGCCCGCACCGCATTCAGCCCGACCTTGCCGTTTATCACGGTCGACAGCGCCAGCGACGAGCAGGTGCGGCAGTTGCGCGAGGTGATGAACCAGGCGTTGCACGACTTGCCCGAGGTCCAGGAAGTCCTAGGTCTTCAGCGGGTGCTGCCCGTCAGCGAAGACGATTACCGGATCGTCCTCGACTACCAGCACGAAGCCGAATCCCTGGGTTACGGCCGCTTGGTCTGATGCGGGCTGCATATCTCAAAAAAGAATATAAAAATGATATTTAAATATTATTAATGAATAAGGCTCCTTGTTAGGATCGCGCCACCGGATCACCGGACATTCAGCGACCCTGGCCCTTGGAGCCTTTATGTCCGGTAACGATCTTTCCCCGCGCCTTGACCCCAGCGAATTGTTTCGCGCGCACTACCCGTGGCTGTGCACCCGGCTGCGGCGTTCCCTCGGCCAGCATCATCATTACAGTGTCGAAGACATTGCCGCCGACGCCTTCGTGCAGTTGCTGGAAAACCGGGCTGCCGGTGCCCTGCGCGAACCTCGCGCCTGGCTGACCACCATCGCCCGGCGCCTGGTGTTCGAGCACTGGCGTCGCCGCGACCTGGAACGCAAACACTGGGATCAATGGCCAGCGGATCACACCGATTGCGCACCGTCTCCGGAAGAATGGCTGCACCTGAACCGCACCCTCGACGGCCTCGACCGGCGTCTCGATCGCTTACCGGGCAAGGTCAAGGCAACCTTCCTGCTGTCGCGCATCGATGGCCTGACCTACCCGCAAATCGCCGCCGAACTGGGGATTTCCCAGCGTTCGGTCAGCGACTACATGACTCGCTCCCTGGCCCTTTGCGCCCGGCACAGCGCCAACCAATCCTTTCACCCAACCCCGTCGACCCAGAGGTCTGCATGACATCGATCAAAACCCTGCTGGCCAGTTCGTTGCTGGCCCTGAGCCTGACTGCGGGCGTGACCAGCGCCGCGGAAAAAACCGCGCCGATCCATTTCGGCGACATCACTTGGGAGAGCGGCAGCTTGATCACGGAAATCCTGCGGTTGATCGTCGAGAAGGGGTATGGCTACCCAACGGATACGTTGCCGGGGAGCACCGTCAGCCTGGAGGCAGCGTTGGCCAAGAACGACATCCAGGTGATCGGCGAAGAGTGGGCCGGCCGCAGCCCGGCGTGGGTCAAGGCTGAATCCGAAGGCAAGGTGTTTGGCCTCGGCGACACCGTCAAAGGCGCCACCGAAGGCTGGTGGGTGCCGGAATACGTGATCAAGGGCGACCCGGAGCGCGGCATCAAGCCGCTGGCGCCGGAGTTGAAATCGGTCGCCGACCTGGCCCGCTACAAGGACGTGTTTCGCGACCCGGAAGACCCGAGCAAGGGCCGCTTCCTCAACAGCCCCACCGGTTGGACCTCGGAGATCGTCAACAGCCAGAAACTCAAGGCCTACGACCTGACCGCCAGCTACGTGAACTTCCGCACCGGTTCCGGCGCGGCGCTGGATGCCGAGGTCGCCTCGTCGATCCGCCGTGGCAAACCGGTGCTGTTCTACTACTGGTCGCCGACCCCGCTGTTGGGCCGTTTCAAACTGGTGAAACTGGACGAGCCGGCCTTCGACGCCGAGGCCTGGAAAACCCTGGCCGATGCCAACAATGCGCACCCCAAAGGCACGCGTTCGATGCCGGCCAAGCTGGCCATTGGCGTGTCGGCACCGTTCAAGGCGCAGTACCCGGACCTGGTGGCGTTCTTCGACAAAGTCGACCTGCCAATCGACTTGCTCAACCACACCCTGGCGCAGATGGCTGAAAAACGTCAGGCGCCGCGTCAAGTGGCCGAAGCGTTTTTGCGTGACCAGCCGCAGGTGTGGAAAGCCTGGGTGCCGGCCGATGTATCCGCCAAGGTCAGCACTACCCTCTAATTCATCCTCGCGCCCCACACGCCTCTTGGCGGGCAGGCTCGCGCTCACGGCAGGTCCCGTGGTCGCCTGCTTCCCCGCACTCTTCGACCATCATCGCCCCCGCCAGAAACGTCCAGACTTTGTCCTGAACAGCGTAATTGCTGGCCGACTGATGGCCTTGCATCCACTAAGTTGCTGGCTATGCTCAGTCGTAACTGACTATGTCGATAGCAATATCCCGCAGAAATGACATGCATCGGTTAGCCGCGAAACCTTGGCAAGAGTGCGCAATCAAGGCACCGGTCCTGCACTAGGGAAGCAACTGCGTAAAAGGAGTTACTTATGAACGTTAGGGTTGGCCCTCAGGCGGGCTATCAAGAGACGGATGTCTTGATAAGAGCGTTGCACCATGGACTCTCCGATTAAACATCATTTATCACCTGACCAAATCCTCCCCTGGAGGGCTGCGTGTGCCTGTTCCATGGAACGTTGTGGTGAATCGTTGAAAGACAAAGAACGTACGTCAATCAAAAGACCGCGCTGAAGGTGATACAACCATGTTTAACCTACATCACAAGGCTGACCTGCTGGAAATCGAGCGTTCTTCCTGCGCCTTGGCCGAAGCCAACGCCAGGCTGGCCGCGATCAGCCGCTCGATGGCAATGATTGAATTTACCCCCGATGGCATCGTGCTCGATGCCAACCCCAACTTCTGCAGCACCATGGGCTACAGTGTTGAAGAAGTGCGTGGCAAACATCACCGGATCTTCTGTGAAGAAGAGTTTTACCGCAGTGACGCCTACGCCAAATTGTGGCGCGACCTGGCCCGTGGTGAACCCATCAGCGGCACTTTCCTGCGCTTGAACAAGAACGGCAAAGAGATTTGGCTCGAAGCCAGTTACATGCCGGTGTTCGGCCCCGATCGGCAAGTTCACAGCGTGATCAAAGTGGCCACGGACGTGTCCGAGCGCATCGCCAAAGAAAATGAAAATGACAGCTCGCTGGCGGCCATCGGGCGGTCCATGGCGGTGATCGAGTTCACCCCGGACGGCAAGGTCATCACAGCCAATGAGAACTTCCTGAAAACCATGCATTACTCGCTCAACGAGGTGATCGGCCAGCATCACAGTATTTTCTGTCATCGCGAGGAAGGCGAATCCTCGGCCTACAAAGCGTTCTGGGCCTCGCTCAATCGCGGCGAATACCACTCGCACCGATTCGAGCGCAAGGACAAGTACGGGCATACGGTATTTCTCGAAGCCTCGTACAACCCGTTGTTCGACGCCAAGGGCCGGTTGTACAAAGTGGTGAAGTTCGCCAGCGACATCACCCATCAAGTCACCACCCTGCAAAGCGCCGCGGAATCGGCCCACAGCACCTCGGTGCAGAACGATGTCTGTGCGCGAAAGGGCTCGCAGGTAGTGCAGCAAACGGTGCAGATCATTCAGGACATTTCCCGCGATCTCAACGAAGCCGCCCTGAGCATCGATGCGGTGAGCAAGCAGTCGGACATCATCGGCAGCATCGTCCAGACCATCAAGGGGATTGCCGATCAGACCAACCTGTTGGCGCTCAACGCCGCCATCGAGGCGGCCCGGGCCGGTGAGCATGGGCGTGGGTTCGCGGTAGTGGCGGATGAAGTGCGCAGCCTTGCGGCGCGCACCAGCCAGGCGACGCTGGAGATTGTCGAGGTGGTGCGCAAGAACCATGATTTGTCGTTGAGCGCGGTGTCGAGCATGCAATCGAGCCTGAGCCGAACTGGTCTCGGCGTCGAGTTGGCGAATGAGGCGGGGGAGGTGATCCTGGAAATCCAGCAGGGCTCACGGCATGTGGTGGACGCGATCAGCCAGTTCAACTCGACGTTGCAACTGAACTGATTCTGGCGCCATGAAAAAGGGTCGTGCGAAGGACCCTTTTTTGTGCAGGCGACGTAATCAGAGCGAGGCGAGAAACTTGTCGACCACGGGCTGGGCGCCCTTTTTCTCTTGCTGCTCGTCCTGTTTCTCGGCCTCGGCCATCTTCATCTTGTCTTCCACGCGCTGGGCGATTTCCTTGGCAATGGCCTGTTGCTGTTCAGGCGGCATTGCCGCAACCTCTTCCTCGGTCAGGCCCATTTCCTTGAGGATGCTTTCGCGGTAGCGCTCCTCCGGGGTTTTGCTCATGTAGTCCTTGAACTCGTCGGTGGCGCTGCCGTTGGGGCCGATCTTCGCCTGCTTATGTGCGGTCGCAGATTCGGCGGCGGACAGCAGCACATGGGTCTTGGCGAAGGCTTCGTCGAGGTTGTCGCTGACTTTGTTCGCGGCGTTGACGGCCTGGGTGGTGTCCTTGGTTTCGGACGCCTGGACCTGGCCGGCATTTTGTGCGGTTTGCGCCTGCGCTTGCAGCTGGTTTTGCAGGGCTTGAGCCAAGAGGCCGCTGGCGGCTTCCGCCGTCGGTTCTTCGCCCGGGCGCTTGATGAGCTCGGGCTGGGTGTGGAGTTGTTTGGCACTGACCAACATGATGAATAGACCTGTAGGTGATTGCGGTGCCACAGCCAGAGCAAATAACGTGCCCAAGTCCGCGAAGCCCGCAGGCCGGGGCTTTGCCCGGGATGGCGGGTCACGCGATTGGCCGCAAACGGAAAATTGTTGCCGCTTGCGGCCATGGGCACGCCGCTGACGGACGTGCCGATCAGCTGACGTGGACCTTGTCAGTCAGTCGTGCTGGCTTCGCTCGCCGCGTGTTTATCGCGCAGCGGCTGGAGCGCATCCTCAGCCGCGTTGGCGGCGGTGATCCGGCTTTCGATCAGCGAGGTCGGCACCCGCTGGAAGGAAATCGGCACCGCGCCTTCTTGCGCATAAAACCGGCCCAGCGCGGTGGTAGACGTCCATTCCTGATAGTGGCTTTTGTTCAGCCACATCAACCGCAAAATCGTGTCGTCGCTTTCCCGTGGCGGCAGCGACGCAGGCCCGGCGGGTTGTTGCTTGATAAACCCGAACCGCGCCACCGGACCTCCTGCCGCCAGGGTTTCGATCGGCTCCGGGTGGTATTCGAACACCGACTCGCTGGCCAGGTGGGCCGTGGGAATCTCCGGCCAGGAATCCGCCACCACCAGGGTCTCGGGCTTGGACAAGTCGTTGCCGATAAGCACGAACTGATGATCGAATTTTTTCGCCGCGACGATGTGAATGTCCACCGGCCGTTCTTCCGCCGCCAGCAGGGCGAAGGTCACCTTGGAGTTCTCGGAGCAGTTGCCGCCCTTGATCTCCACGGCTTTGCGGGCGGCCTGGGCCAGGGTCAGGTCGGCCTTGGCCTCGCCGGTCAATGGGTCGATTTCACGCAGGGCCTTGAGCGTTTGCATCACCGAACTGCCTTTCTCCCAGATGCTCGCCACCTGGTTGCCGGATAGCGGGATCAACTCCTTGGCGCGGGTGACCGCGCGCTGGGCCATTTTCAAATGGGCCATGGTTTCAGCCGACACCGTGACCGGCTCGGCGGGCACTGATTCGTAAGGCGGCAGGTAACGATACAAGTCGTCGAGGGGCCCAATGTCCGGTAGTTGATTGTCCTGCTGGGCGCGCTTGAGGGCCTGGTATTGTTCGGTCAACCCGGTCTGCTCCAGGTTGCGGGCCATGCTGGCCAAATCGCGTTCGGCATCGGTCAAGGGCATCAGGCCGTTGTCGGTGAACAGGCGCGATTTCAGCTCAGTGAACTGCGCCTCGGTCATCAGTTGTTTCAGGTCAGGCAGGGCTTCGATGCTCTTCACTACGCTTTGGTGGGCGGCATGATCCTGGGCGGTATTCGCGTCAAAGAAGCCTTGCCAGATCCAGTCGAAGCACTCGTCGGCATAGAGGTCGTCATGCATCAACTTCAAGCCGCGCAGGTAGTCGTACTGTTGCGCCTGCGGGGTGTCCGGCTGAAAGGCCGGCTGCACCAGGTCGATGTATTGCTCGGAGATATTCAGCAGATCGGCCACTTCGCTGTCACCGGTCGGGGCGCCGCCGCGCAAGCGCATGACGGACGGGTCGAACGCCGTTGGGCGCGGGATCGGGTAGTCCGACAGGACGCGGGCCAATCGATACGAGGGCAAGGTATGAGCGCGGATCGCCCGTTGCAGTTGTTCGCCATCCGCCGTGCTCAGGCCCAAGGGCTTGAGGCGCTCGGCGCCAAGGGCGTGCAAGATGGCCGAATATAAATCGGTGCCGACGTGCAGGCGATTGCCTTGGTCGTCAAAGGGTTCGAAGCGGCCGTCTTCACGGGCGACGATCGTGCGCGCGAGAGTCGCGCTGGGTGGTCCGACGCGGTCCTGCACGCGGCCGGTCAATGCGTATTCACGAACCTCAATGCGCAGTTCCGTCGGCCAGCCTTTGAGTTGGGCAGCCGAGTGCAGGATCAGCTTGTCGGTGTCGGCATTTTCGCCCGCCTGCAGGTACAAGCCTTCATAGGTTCGCGAGAGGCGCACTTGCTCGCGGGCGTGTTCGGCCAAGGCCTTGAGCCGGGTGGGCAGGCGATTACGGCTGATCTCCTGGCGTTCCTCGGGGCTGGCGATGGCCAACAACTCACGGGCTACCGGGCTCGGCAGGCCGGGCACTTGGGCCTGGACCGTTTGCACATCGGCGTCGGTGACGCGGTCCAGTTGCCGGTAACGCGCTTCGAACAGCTCGCCCCGTTTAGTCTGGGCCAGGCGCAGCAGCTCTTTGCGCAACACCGCGGCGTTGGTCTGCAGATCGGCCACGGGAGCGCCCAGCTCATTTTTCATCAGAGTTTTCAGCTGTGTGCTGCTCAGGTGGGTGAGCAGGGTTTCCACCACATTGGCGTGACGCACACCCTGACTGAGGCGCACGGGCGGCGCGGTGCCGGTCCCCGATTGCCAGAGGACCTGGCCGTTGCTGCCCACTAGTTGAATGGGGATGTCGCTGGGCCACAAACCGTTGTCCACCAGCAAACGAATTTGCAGCAGCAAATCGGCTTTGGCGTAGTGCGCTGGTTGCGGGTTTCCCAACTGGTCGATAAAAGTCTGGAGTTCTCGGTCGATGAGGAACCGGGTCACAGTGTCGTCGAGCAACGGCAACGCCCGTTCACGGCCCACATACATCTGCCGAATGGCGTTCAGGTCGGTGCGGCTGACCTGGCGGATGTCCGCAAACACGTCGGTCAGGCTGTCCATGGGCGCGGCGAGGCGCTTCATCAGGGTGTCACTGTCCCACGTCTCGGGTTGTTCGCCTTCGATGACAAACGCGCCGGCCTGGTTGCTGTGGACCTTGGGTCGATAGGCGTCGGCTCGGCTTGGATGCTTGACCTGATGCTGGCCCGCCGGGTCTTTTTCCAGTTCGAACGTGTGCGGGTCGGTGCGCAGGAGGCGCTTGCCCTGGTGCAGGTGCAGTCCATGTTCGTCGACGGCGGCATCCGCCGGCAGGTGCAGCGCATTCTGGGTGTAGGGCGCCAGGTCTGGGTTCCACAGGCGTTGGCTGCCATCGGCCAGGGTCACGCGGGTGGTGCCTTCGACAAAAGGCGACAGTTGCGACCAGGCCAGTTTGCCCAACGTCATGCCGGCGCCGAAGGCACCGAGCTGGATCAGGCTTTCAGTGAAGTCGAGCAGGTACTCGGCGCCTTCGACATACTGCCCCTCGGCCAGATCGACAATGCCCTCGACCACTTCGCTGACCATCTGGTACAGCGTGTAGGCAATCATCAATTCGCCGAGAAACGGCACGAACGGCGTCACCACCAGCAGCGCCACGTTGAGGATGTCGCCGAGGATCTGCTCCATGTTGTCGATCCACGCCCAGCGCGCCACGCGATCGGCATCGGCGGTGGACACGGCCATTTCCTTCGCGTCATTGAAAACCTTGTTCAGTTGTTGCTCATAGAGATAGCCCCACAGATCGCCACGGTAGCGGTGCTGAATATCGTCCTCGAACGCCAGCGAGCCGAGATGCAGGTGTGGTCGTGCGGCATCGCCTTCGCGCCAGTTGGGCTGGTCGACGCCGTATACCGTGGGATGCCAGGTGGTCTCGACCAGATTGTTGTTCAGCCGGGCAAAAAAGGCGCCGCGATGCTGATGGGCGACGAAGCGGCTGAAGAATTGCTGATAACTGATTTTGCCCGAGGAGACAGCGTCCGCCGACGCCAGGGAGGGGCGCAGTTGTCGGGTCAATTCCTCGGCGAACGCCTTGCCGGAAGGGTATTCCTTGAGCGGGTGCTCGGGATCGTGGGGCACGTAGGCAATGACACGGCCCTGGCGGCTGGCATTGTCCAGCTCGCCGGCAATCAGCACGATGCCGCTCAGTTGCGTGTCCATGACCGTCAAGTGGTGAAAACGCACCGGCCGACCGTCGAGGCGCAAGTCCTTCCGGTCATTGAGCATGCCCAGCACGACGCTATAGGCGTCGAGGCTGATGTCTTTTTTCATCATCGCCAGTTGCGCGGCGGTGTTGAACGCATCTTTCTGGCTCTGGATCAGCTGCTGTTGCACCACTGCCTTGACCATGGCATCGGCGGGACGCAGGAATTGCTCGAGATGGCGGGTGTATTGCGCACCGATATCCAGTTCCCGGCACAGCGCGGTGAACTGCTGGACGCTGATTTTTTTACGCAGTGCGGTCACTTCGAAATGCCCGGATGCGTTGGGGCGAGTAATAAAGTCCGATTCCGGCAAGAACGTTTCTGCACTGTTGAAGTTGTGCAGGGCGGCATCCAGTAAAGAAACCGTGCGCACTTTACTGGCCGCGACAATCGCGCCGGTGGAACTGTACAGTCGCAAGAATGTTTCTTTGACGTTGATATCGATGGCATAACGTTGTTTTAAAAACTGTTTAAGCAAGGGTTCGGCAAACGCATATAAGTCCTGAGCCTGGCTCAGCATCTTGTCGACTTTGTTCTGCGAGGCCCAACTCGCCTTGATCGCCGCTTGCGCCTTCTTGTGTTCGCTGGCGCTGGCTTGTCGTAGCCACTCCGGAGCAGCGCTGGCGCGACCTTGTAGTTGCTTGATACGGGCAGCCGAGGCGTTGGAGTAACAGTTTGGAATGGCTTGTTTAATGAAGTCGTGATGGCGGCTTGTTACTGCATAGTTTAATGATGTTGAATTCATAATCATGTCTGAAGGGTTGAAATTAAAAAATAGGGTATCGGTGTTGCAATGGATGGGTATAGGCGAAGTTGTTTGCTTAATGTTTTTGTTGTGCGCTGTTTTAATAAACTTTAGCCCAAGTGACTTGGTGATGAGTGAAGTGCATTTCCGATAAGCTTGTGGGCGGAGCTATAAAGTTGCGTGGGAAATATCGAGGTGGGTTAACAGGCATAAAAAAGCCCCGGGTATTCACCCGGGGCCTTTTCGTTCAAACACCCGTTATTGCGGAGGCTCGTTTCAGGTGCTTTCCCTGATCTTCAATTCAAAACCCATGTCCTGCACCGGCTTGGCCACGGTGTTGCCGGCCATCAGGGTCAGCATCTGTTCGGCGGCGCGGCGGCCGATGGCTTCGCGGGGCGTGTTGATGCTGCTCAGGCGCGGCACCATGTGCGCCGACATTGGCAAGTCGTTGAAGCCGAGAATCGCTACTTGCTGGGGAATCTTGATCCCGCTGCGCATGGCTTCCAGCAGCGCACCCTGGGCCAGGTCGTCATTGCCGAAGAAAATCGCGTCGACCTCCGGGTGGCTGGCCATCAGTTGCAGAAACAGTTCGCCGCCCAGGCCCACCGAGGAAGCACGCGGGGTGAGGATTTCCAGGTCGGGGTTGTAGCGCCCGGCCTTTTGCAGGGCCCGGCGAAAACCTTCGCCGCGCAGCAAGGTGCGCTGGTCCAGTTGTGCGCCGATGTAAGCCAAGTGCGTGCGTCCGCGGGACAACAAATGCTCGGCGGCGGTTTCGCCGGCGCTCAGTTGCGAGAAGCCGACGCAGTTGACCCCGGCGTTGGCGTCCAGCTCCATCATGTACACGCAGGGAATGTTGCTGGTCTCGATCATCCGCCGCGAACTTTCGGTGCGGTCGAAACCGGTCAGCAACAAGCCGCGCGGCTGATAAGCCATGTAGTTGCGCAACAGGTTTTCTTCTTCGTCGCGGGAATAATGGAAGTTGCCGATCAGCACTTCGAAGCCCCTGGGTCGCAGCACCTGGTGAATGGCTTCGAGGGTGTCGATAAACAGCAAGTTGGACAATGACGGCACCAGCACCACCACTGAATGGCTCTGGGCCGAGGCCAGCGCACGGGCGGCTGGATTGACCACGTAGTTCAGTTCGAGGGCGGCCTTCTGGACTTTTTCCACCAGTTCGAGGGCCACCGTGCTGACGCCGCGCAGGGCCCGGGACGCGGTAATCGGGCTGACGCCGGCCAGGCGTGCAACTTCGTTAAGGGTAGGGCGGCCAGTGGTGCGCGTATTTTTATCGTTTTTAGAGGAGGTCATCGGGCGGCTTGCCAAACAAAAAACAAGGCACTAAGGTAGCGCTGTCTCGATGCAGCTGCAAATGCGTGAGCGGGGTTTGCCTGATCCCCGCTTTTTGGCATTGGGGACGAATATGCTGCAACCCACAAAAATGACAAGAAGGCGTCGGCAACTTCTGCTTTTGCATTGGTGTCACATCCTGCAAAGGTAGCGCTGTCTGCGCGCTGAGGTGTTACATGACAGATTCCATCACCGCCCTGGTCATCATGGGCGTGGCCGGTTGCGGCAAGACCTGCGTCAGCCAGGCTCTCTGCGAGCTAAGCGGCGCCACCGCCATTGAAGGCGATACTTTTCATCCGGCCGCCAACATCGAAAAGATGAGCGCGGGGATCCCCCTGAACGACGAAGACCGCGCCGGCTGGCTCGACAGCCTGTGCGATGAACTGCGCCGCGTCGACGCCGAGGGCCAACGCCCGGTGTTGACCTGCTCGGCGCTCAAGCACAGTTACCGCGAACGCCTGCGCAGCGCCTTGCCGGGCCTGGGTTTCGTCTTCCTGGAGCTGACTCCCGAGGTGGCCGCCGAGCGTGTGGCGCACCGTCCCGGTCACTTCATGCCCTCGACCTTGATCGACAGTCAGTTTGCCACCCTTGAATCGCCGGTCGGCGAACCGCTGACCTTGGCCCTCGATGCCTCGAACCACAGCGTCGACGAGCTGGCGAAGCAGGCGAACGCCTGGTGGCGCGAGCACGGCCTGGTCACGGTCGTATGATTTTTTCTGTAGCAGATAGCGCTGTCCTTCGACGTCTGAATAACCCGCTTTAATAACAACAACAAACCAGGAGACACCCCTAATGTTTGGCATGTCCCACGAGACGTTCCTGCTGCTCGATGCAGTGGTCACGGTGATCGGGCTAATTGTCCTGATCACCAAGTTCAAGTTTCACCCCTTTATCGCCCTGATCATTGCCGCAGCCTTCCTTGGCCTGACGTCCGGCATGCCGATCGGCACCATCATCAAGGCGTTTCAGGACGGCTTCGGTGGCGTGCTTGGTTTTGTCGGGATCATCCTGGCGCTGGGCACCATGCTCGGCAAAATGATGGCCGAGTCCGGCGGTGCGGATCAGATCGCGCAGACCCTGATCCGTGCGTTCGGCAAGGACAAGGTGCAGTGGGCGATGATGTTCGCCGCGTTCCTGGTCGGCATCCCGCTGTTCTTCGAAATCGGCTTCGTGCTGCTGATCCCGCTGGTGTTCATCGTCGCCCGGCGCACCGGCGTATCGATCATCAAGATCGGCATCCCGCTGCTGGCGGGCCTGTCCGCAGTGCACGGCCTGGTGCCGCCGCACCCAGGCCCGCTGCTCGCAATCGGGGTGTTCGGTGCCGACATCGGCAAGACCATTCTGTACGGCCTGATCGTCGCACTGCCGACCGCCATCATTGCCGGCCCGATCTACGGCACGTTCATCGCCAAGTACATCCCGGGTCATCCGAACCAGGAGCTGGTGGACCAACTGGCTCGCGAGCCGGACGCGAAAGAACTGCCGAGCTTTAGCATCACCCTGGTCACCGTGCTGCTGCCGGTGTTCCTGATGCTGCTCAAAACCTTCGCCGATGTGGTGCTGCCGGACGGTAACTTCTTCCGTTCGTTCATGGACTTGATCGGCCACCCGATCTCGGCCTTGCTGCTGGCACTGCTGCTGTCGCTGTACACCTTCGGGCATCGCCAGGGCATCGGTTCCAATCAGATTCTGAAACTGCTCGACGCCAGCCTCGCGCCAACCGCCGCGATCATCCTGATCATCGGTGCCGGTGGTGGCTTCAAGCAGATGCTGGTGACCAGCGGCGTGGGTGACGTGATCGGCCACATGGCGGTCAACGCACAGATTTCGCCGATCCTGCTGGCCTGGCTGGTGGCGGCGGTGATCCGTATTGCCACCGGTTCCGCAACGGTGGCGACCATCACCGGCGCGGGCATCGTGGTGCCGGTGGTGGGTATGATTCCCGGTGTGAACCGCGAGCTGCTGGTGCTGGCCACCGGTGCCGGTTCGCTGATCCTGTCCCACGTCAACGACGCCGGTTTCTGGTTGGTGAAGCAGTACTTCAACATGACCGTGGCAGAAACCTTCAAGACCTGGACCGCGATGGAAACCATCCTCTCGGTGGTGGGCCTGGGCTTTATCCTGCTGTTGTCGTTGTTCGTTTAAGCACACCGCAAAACCAAATGTGGGAGCGAGCCTGCTCGCGATGAGGGCTTAACATTCAGCGAAGATGTTGAATGTAAGTCCGCTATCGCGAGCAGGCTCGCTCCCACAGTGTTATGTGTCCAGCCCTCAGGTTTTGCTGACTAGCCCATCCGCCCTGAACATCCCGCGAATCCCGCGCACGGCCTGGCGAATCCGGTCCTGGTTTTCGATCAGCGCGAAGCGCACGTGATCATCCCCATACTCACCGAAGCCAACCCCCGGCGAGACGCAGACCTTGGCCTCGGCCAGCAGTTTCTTGGCGAACTCCAGCGAACCCAGGTGCGCATACGCCTCGGGAATCTTCGCCCAGACGTACATCGAGGCTTTCGGGTTTTCCACCATCCAGCCCAGTTCGTGCAGGCCTTTGACCAGCACGTTGCGTCGTTGCCGGTACTGCTCGGCGATGTCCTTGACGCACTGCTGGTCGCCTTCCAGCGCCGCGATCGCCGCCACTTGCAGCGGGGTGAAGGTGCCGTAGTCGTGATAGCTTTTGATCCGCGCCAGGGCGTTGACCAGTTCGGGGTTGCCGACCATGAAGCCAATGCGCCAGCCGGCCATGTTGTAGCTCTTGGACAGGGTGAAAAACTCCACCGCAATGTCCTTCGCGCCCGGCACCTGCATGATCGACGGGGCTTTCCAGCCGTCGTAGACGATGTCGGCGTAGGCCAAGTCGTGGATCACCAGCACGTCGTACTGCTTGGCGAGGGCGATCACCCGTTCGAAGAAGTCGAGTTCCACGCATTGCGCGGTCGGGTTGGACGGGAAGCCGAGAATCATCATCTTCGGTTTCGGGATCGAGCCACGAATCGCCCGCTCCAGTTCGGCGAAGAAATCCACCCCGGGAATCAGCGGCACCGAACGCACCTGGGCGCCGGCAATCACCGCGCCGTAGATGTGGATCGGGTAGCTCGGGTTCGGCACCAGCACGGTGTCGCCCTGGTCCAGGGTCGCGAGCATCAAATGCGCCAGGCCTTCCTTGGAACCGATGGTGACAATGGCTTCGCTTTCCGGGTCGATGTCGACTTCGTAGCGTTCCTTGTACCAATTGGAAATTGCCCGGCGCAGGCGTGGGATGCCCTTGGACGTGGAGTAGCCGTGGGTGTCTTCCCGTTGGGCGACCTGGACCAGTTTTTCGACGATGTGCGGCGGCGTGGCCCCGTCGGGGTTGCCCATGCTCAAGTCGATGATGTCTTCGCCACGACGACGGGCGGCCATCTTCAGCTCGGCGGTGATGTTGAAAACGTAAGGGGGGAGTCGATCTATGCGCGCAAAGCGGCGCGGCGAACCTTGTTCGGCCATTGTTGCCTCGGGTAACGTAAGCGCCCGGAACCGTCCGAGCGACGCTGGCCACTGCGGTGGCCTGTGGCGGAAGATAAGGGCTGTGACGGCGAACTGTCCAGCCTGTGGGTGAACAATTTTTTCCAAGGAAAAGGCTTGATGGAATTTACCAGTGGCTTTCTGTTGAGCCTTTCGCTGTGCCTGGACATTGGCGTGGCCAATATCGCGATGATCACCCTGGCCATGCAGCGCGGCTATTTCCAGGGCTTTGCCCTCGGCCTCGGGACCTGTGTCGGCGACCTGATCTACGCGGTGCTGGCGCTGGCCGGGATGACCGTGTTGCTGCAATACGAAACCGTGCGCTGGGTGCTGTGGATCGGTGGTTCAGCGTTGCTGGTGTACTTCGCGGCGAAGATGCTCTATTCGGCGATTCACCACGAAGCGGCGCTGGAGCAAACCGCCGAGGTCGGCCACAACTCCCATCGCAAGGAGTTTTTCCGCGGGATTTTCCTTGCCATGTCATCCCCCAGCGCGATTCTCTGGTTCGCCGCGGTCGGCGGCACCTTGATCGCCCGCTCCGGCGGCGGTGGGCCGCTCAGTTCGGCGTTGTTTCTCAGCGGGTTTCTCTGCGCCGGGCTGCTGTGGAGTGCCGGGCTGTGCTTCGCGGCGAGCCACGGTGGCAAGCTGCTGGGGGACAAATTGCTGCGTTACTCGTACCTGGCATCAGCGGCGATCTTCTGCTATTTCGCGGTGTACGTGATCGTATCGGGCTACAACGAGTTTGTCGGTCAGGCTGGCGCCGTCGCGGTTCCCGGTGTCTGACTGGGCGAATCGGCGTTGGCTTCTATACTCCCAGCCGAACCCATTTTTCCTGTTCCAGGAGTTGAGTCATGGATGAGCACACACGCGTCGACACGGCTGAACCACGCTTCGAAAACGGCCACTTCCTGCTGATTGCCGGGTTGGGCGGTCGATTCAGGCCGGAAACGACGGAAAAGATTCCCGAGTTGTGGGAGCAATTCATCCCGCACATCGGCAACATTCCCGGGCAGAAAAACGAAGTGACCTACGGCATCTGTTGCAATCCCGATGGCAAAGGTGGCTTTGAGTACATCGCCGGGGTCGAGATCAGCAAGCTCGACGACCTGCCGGAAAAATACCGCTGGGTCGAAGTCCAGCCCCAGCAGTACGCGGTGTTCGAGCACAAAGGTTCACTCGACCAATTGCCCCGGACCTTCCAGTACATCTGGAAGACCTGGCTGCCACAGTCTGGACGCGAGGCCGCCGATGCCCCGGAGTTCGAGCGTTACAGCGAGGACTTCAATCCGAAACTGCACACCGGCACGCTGGAGATCTGGCTGCCACTCAAGAGCGCTTGACGCGACCCAGCGGCGGGGCGGTCCTGACGGCCGCTCCGCGCTGTTTTTCCTTGAACCGACGGCGCGCGCGCTGCCAGTCGACCAACAAAGTGACCAGGCCAAAAACGCTGATGGTCATCAGCAGTGCCAGACCGATCTGAACGTTGTTCATCTTCGCTAACCCTCTTCAATGTGCGAGACAGGGCAGCAGCAATACCGTGAAAAAACGCCCGGGCAAAGCGCCTATACGCAGTCTTTACGGCGCTGGCGGGAATCGATATGAACGCCTTATTCCTTTATCATCGCCGGCCTTTCCATCGCTGATTTTGCCTCGCCATGAAAACCGTTATCCGCCACGTTACCGCCGCCGACCTGGACCGCTGCTTCGCCATCGAAACCCTCGCGTACGAGGGCGACGAAGCCGCCACCCGGGAAAAAATCGCCACCCGCATCGCCACCTGGCCGCAAGGTTTTATCGTGGCTGAGGTGGACGGGGTGGTCGCCGGTTTCGTCAACGGCGGCTCGGCGTTTGAAGTGCAGATGTCCGACGAAGCCTTCAAGGAACTGATCGGCCACGACCCGGCGGGCCCGCACGTGGTGATCATGTCGGTGGTGGTACACCCGGATTTCCAGGGGCAAGGCCTGGCGAAACGCTTGATGCGCGAATTCATCGAGCGTATGCGCGCGCAGGGCAAGGCGAGCATTCACCTGATGTGCAAGGAGCGCCACATCCCGCTGTACGCCGGTCTGGGCTTCGCCTACCTCAAACCGTCGGATTCCGAACATGGCGGGATGGCGTGGCATGAGATGGTGTTGGCGTTGCGTTAACCACCGTCAGGATCGTTCCCACGCAGAGCATGGGAACGATCAGAGTGGCCTTTTTTCATCGGTGCGCAAACACCAACCCCATCCGCCGCTCATAGCCGATTCGCCCTCGATACGCCTCGCCGCTGTCGACGAAACCATACCGGCCGTACAAGGCGATGGCCGCGTCGTTGTCGGCATCCACTGACAATTCCAGTCCCTTGATCTCTGGCCAGGCCTCACGTGCCACGTCGGCCAGGGCTTGTAGGCAAGCCTTGCCATAACCTTTGCCCTGGGCGCGGTGATCGACTTGCAGCGCGTGCAAGGTGGCGCTGTGTTCATTGGCCCAGGCGGGCAGGGCCGGGGGACGTTTGAGCAACAGGAAGGCGACAGGAATCTCGTCCGCCAACAGGGCAAAGCCCTTCACGCCAGCGCTTTGCTTGGACAACACGGCGTGCAAGGCGCCATGGATATCCCCGGAAAACTTGATCTGTTCGGCGTGAACTTCAATGGCCTCGACTTGCTGGCGTTGCAAGGCGCTGAGGTGTTCGTAGGGCACCAGTTGGGTGGTCACTTTCGACATCCTTTTTCCGAAATTTCCTACATGAATAGTCGATTCGGATTCTAGCCAGTTTGCCTCGCGCGTTATTTTTTATTTCTTCTGTCGATTGGTGACATCGCCGGACGACTAAGGGTGTCTTCAACAAAAACTACCGGGAGAAACCCCATGAACAACGCCAGCGCAAAGACTGAGATCCAGGCCTTGATCGACACCTATCGCCAAGCCGTGCAGGCCAAGGATGTGGATAAAGTCATGTCCCTGTACGACGAGAGCATTGTCTCGTTCGATGCCGTCATCGCCCTGCAATTCAAGGGCAAGCCTGCCTACCGCGCCCATTGGCAGGCGTGCATGGAAATGTGCCCCGGGCCCCATGTGTTCGAGTTCCAGGACATCACCATCACCGCCGCCGAGGACGTCGGCTTCGCCCATTGGCTGGTGTATTGCGGTGGCACCAACGAACAAGGTGAAACCCAGGCCTGCTGGATGCGTGCCACCGCCGCTTATCGGCACATCGGTGGGCAATGGCGGATTGTCCATGAGCACTGGTCGGCGCCGTTCGATCCGCAGAGTGGCACCACGCTGTTTGACCTCAAGCCCTGAACATCGGGCCGGTTGTCCGGAATATCGCGAAATCGCCGATCTGCGGCCATAGTTGAACAGCCCGATCAAGGAGACCTCCATGAAATACCTCTGCCTGGTCTACAGCGACGAGACGTTGCTGCACAGCCTGCCCGAGAGCCCGGAAGACGCCGAATGCATGGCCTACGCCGAGTCGATCCAGGGCAGTGGACGGATGCTCGCCGCCGAAGCCCTGGAGTCGGTGCAGACCGCCACCACCGTGCGGATGCGCGGTGGCAAGTTGTCGATCACCGACGGTCCGTTCGCCGAGACCAAGGAGCAACTGGCCGGTTTCTATTTGATCGACGCCAAGGACCTCAACGAAGCGATCCAGGTCGCCGGGCACATCCCGGCGGCGCGGGTCGGCAGTGTCGAGGTGCGTCCCGTCCGCGAATTGAACCCCTGACAACAATCACAACAACAGGATCTTGCCCATGACTGCTCAACCTGCCCCGTTCGAGTTATCCATCAGTCGCCTGATCGACGCGCCGCGCCGCCGGATTTTCCGCGCCTGGACCGAGCCCGCCCTGCTCGCTCAGTGGTGGGGACCGCATGGCATGACCACCCCGGAGTGCGAAATGGACCTGTGGGTCGGCGGCCAGTTTCGCACCCTGATGCGCGCCCCGGACGGCAGCGAATACCCGACCCTGGGTGTGTTCCTGGAGATTGTCGCGCCGGAACGCTTGGTGTTTACCGACGCGTTCAGGCCTGGGTGGATTCCTTCGGGCAAACCCTTCATGGCTGCCGAAGTGACCTTCGAGGAGCAGGGCGGCAAGACCCTCTACACCGCGCGGGCCCGGCACTGGAGCGAAGAGGATCGCCAGGCCCACGAAGCCATGGGTTTTCATGATGGCTGGGGGCAAAGCCTGGATCGTCTGGTGACGCTGGTCACCGAAGGCATGCGCGACTGATGCCGGTCGAGGCGGTCAAGGCGCAGGTCGAACGGGTCTACCGCGAGGAATCGCGGCGGATCCTGGCCACGCTGATTCGCCTGCTGGGGGATTTTGACCTCGCCGAAGAGGCCCTGCACGAGGCGTTCTTCGTCGCGGTCGAGCGCTGGCAGCGCGACGGCGTGCCCGACAATCCGCGCACCTGGCTGGTGTCCACCGGACGCTTCAAGGCCATTGATGTGTTGCGCCGACGGGCGCGGTTCAAGGCGTCGACGCCGCTGCTGATCGCCCAAGCCGAGGCGCTGGAACAGGCGGACTGGAGTGATGAAGACGTGGAAGACGATCGCTTGCGGCTGATCTTCACCTGCTGCCACCCGGCCCTGGCGGCCGACGCGCAAGTGCCGCTGACGCTGCGGGAAGTCTGCGACCTGACCACTGAGCAAATCGCCCGGGCGTTCTTGTCTGCGCCCAGCGCCATCGCCCAGCGCATCGTGCGCGCCAAGGCAAAAATCCGCGACGCGAAAATCCCTTATCAAGTGCCGTCCCTGGCGGAGTTACCCGAACGTCTCGACAGTGTCCTGCGTGTGATTTACCTGGTGTTCAACGAAGGCTATTCCGCGTCGTTCGGCGCCGAGTTGACCCGCGAGGACTTGAGCCGCGAAGCCATTCGCCTCGGCCGTCTGCTGATGGAGCTGTTGCCCGAACCGGAAGTCATGGGTTTACTGGCGTTGATGCTGCTGCACGCCTCCCGCCGCCCGGCGCGCACCTCCGCCACTGGCGAGTTGATCGTACTGGACGAGCAGGACCGCACGCTGTGGGACGCCGATTTGATCGCCGAAGGTTGCGCCCTGGTGGAGGCCGCCCTGAGCAGCCGGCGTTTCGGCCCTTATTGCCTGCAAGCGGCGATTGCCGCCGTGCACGCCGAGGCCTCCAGCGCCGATGAAACCGACTGGCCGCAAATCGTCGGTTTGTATGATGTGCTGCTGCAGGCCATGCCATCGCCCGTGATCGAACTCAACCGCGCCGCCGCCTTGGGCAAGCGTGACGGACCCGCGGCGGCCCTGGTGTTGGTCGACGGCATTCTGGCCCGCGGCGAGTTGCTCGATTACCACTTGGCGCACTCGGCCCGAGCGGAGTTTTGCCGGCAACTGGGGCGAGTGGAAGAGGCGAGGTCGGCGTATCAGCGGGCGTTGGAGTTGACTCAGCAAGGGGCCGAGCGGCGGTTTATTGAAGGGCGGTTGAGGGGATTGGGGTGATGGGTTTTGAACCTCAACCGTCACTCAACTGCTAACGCATGACCCCTATTCCAACATCTTTCCCAGCAACCAACTCCCCGCCGGCCCCGGCGGGTGCAGCCTCGACCACAGCGCATCGACAAACACCGGTTTCGGCCAGCCGCGTACGGTCAATTCCTGCAACGACCCGGCCCCAAACCGCCCCACCAGCCAGCGCGGCAGCGGCGCCCAGCCAAAGCCGCGTTGGGCCATTTCCAGCAGCATCAGGTAACTCGGCGCCGACCAGACCCGGCCCTGGGCGCGGGTTTCGTAGGGATTGACGATGGTCGCCAGGCGCAACTCGCGGTGTTGTTGCAACACCTCCTTGTCGATGTGCGCGAGTTGCGCCAACGGGTGTTCATGGGCGACGAACAGCGCAATCTCGGTGCGTTCATCGACCGTGGCGCTGACCAGGTCTGGCGGATAAATGTCCTGCATCTCGGCGAACGCCACGTGGGCACGACCCCGTTGCACCAGCGCCACCAAGTCATCGCATTCGGCGATCAGGCATTCGAGCTCCAGGTCTGGGTAGCGTTGTTCAAACGCACTGAGCGCCGCTTCGAAGCGGTTGGACTGGTAGGTGTCGGAAATCGCCACCGTCAACTTCGGCTCGACGCCTTGGGACAGTTGGCTGGCGGTCATTTCCAGGCGGCCGTTGGCGGCGAGGATGTCTTCGGCCCGTTGCAGCATCACATGACCGGCCGGGGTCAGGGTGGGCTTGCGGCTGGTGCGGTCGAACAGCGTCAAGTTGAGGTCGATTTCCAGGCTCGCCACCGCAGCGCTGATCGTCGACTGGCTCTTGCCGAGTTTGCGCCCGGCGGCGGAAAACGAACCTTGGGTTGCGGCTTCGACAAACGCCAACAGCACTTCATGGGACGCCATGGACTATCGCCTTGATCGATGGTTATTGGTTATGAAGTATCGGTGGGATACCGGATCATCGCAACCATCGTCATTCAGGAGTCACCTCATGAACGCCTCTAAATCGATCACCGAACGGGTGCTGCAAGCCATTGGTTTTGAATTGCTGGCGGTGCTGATCTGCACGCCATTGCTGGCCTGGATCATGGACAAACCGCTGTTCGACATGGGGGTGGCCACCGTGGCCATCGCCGTGTTGGCCCTGGCCTGGAACGTGCTGTTCAACGGGTTATTCGACCGCTTGCTGAAACACTGGGCGATCACCCGCACCCCGTGGGTGCGGGTGGTTCACGCATTGTTTTTCGAAGGGGGGCTGGTGGCGCTGGGCGTGCCGCTGGTGGCTTGGTGGCTGGAGATCAGCCTGTGGCAAGCGTTCCTGCTGGACATCGGCGTGCTGCTGTTTTTCCTGCCGTACACCTACGTTTATCACTGGGGTTACGACGTGCTGCGCGAGCGTTGGGTCGGCGCCGCTAAACCACACTCGACCTAGCGATACCCCTGTGGGAGCGAGCCTGCTCGCGAAGGCGGCGTGTCAGTCGATACCGCTTCTGACGGTGACACCGCTTTCGCGAGCAGGCTCGCTCCTCCATTTATTGGGCTGGGTCAGATAAACATCCCTCCCGATGCCTCGATCCGCTGGCCATTGATCCAACCACTGCCGGGTGCCAGCAGCAAGGCCAGCGCGCCGCCGATATCGTCCGCTTCACCGACGCGACCCAGGGCGGTGTTGCCTGCGACGAATTGATTGACCGCCGCATTGTCGCGCACCGTGCCGCCACTGAAATCGGTGGCGATGGCGCCGGGGGCCAGGGTGTTGACGGTGATCTGGCGCGCACCCAGTTCCTTGGCTTGATAGCGCGTCAGCACTTCGATCGCCCCTTTCATCGCCGCGTAGGCACTGATCCCCGGCAGGCTGAAACGCGCCAGGCCGCTGGAGATGTTGATGATCCGGCCGCCGTCATTCAATACCGGCAGCAGCAACTGCGTGAGGAAGAACGGCCCTTTGAAGTGGACGTTCATCAGCAGATCGAACTGTTCCGGGGTGGTATCGACGAAGTCGGCGTGGATGCCGATGCCGGCGTTGTTGATCAGGAAGTCGAAGCGCTCGCGGTCAAACTGGTTTTTCAGAACTTCAGTGAAGCGCTGGGCAAATTCGCCGAAGCCTTCGCTGCGGCCCACGTCCAGTTGCAGCATGGCGGCGCGGCCACCGAGTTTTTCGATCTCGGCCACCACGGCCTGGGCTTCCGCCGCCTGGCTGTTGTAGGTGCCGATGACATCGACACCCTGGGCGGCGAGGTGCAGGGCGGCGCTCTTGCCGAGGCCGCGGCTGGCGCCGGTGATCAATACGAGTTTGCGGGTCATGGCATGTTCCTCAGGTGGGTAAGCAGCGATGTGAGGAAGTGTATTTATCCGCCGGTAAGTGATAAACCTGGCTAAAACGAAATCACTGATCGCCTGGTGCGAACAATCGAGGCAGGTGTCATGAACAAACTGGAATTGTTGCGCACCTTTGTCCGGGTCACGGAAATGTCGAGTTTCACCCAGGCCAGCGACAGCCTGGGCTTGCCGCGCTCCAGTGTGTCCGAACAAGTCCAGGCTCTGGAATCGTTGCTGGGCACCCGCCTGTTGCAGCGCACCACACGCACGGTGCAAGCGACGCAGGACGGCCTGGTGCTGTACGAACGCAGCAAGGATCTGCTGTCGCACATGGACGAGATCGAAGGTCTGTTTCGCCAGGACGCCAGCGTGTTGGCGGGGCGGATTCGCATCGACATGCCGAACATCCTCGCCCGCCGCGTGGTGATGCCGCGCCTGCCGGAATTCATGGCGCAGCACCCGCAACTGGAGCTGGAAATCAGCACCACCGATCGCCGGGTCGATTTGCTCAGTGAGGGGTTCGACTGCGTGGTGCGCGTTGGCGCGCAACCGGATCAATCGGTGGTGGCCCGGCACCTGTGCGATTTCAGCATGGTCAACTGCGCCAGTCCGGCGTATCTGGAACGCTATGGCGTGCCCGAACGCCCGGAGGATTTGCCCCGGCATCGGCTGGTGCATTACGTCGGCGTACTGGGTTCGCGCTCGGAGGGGTTTGTCTATGAGGCCGGTGGCCAGGTGCAGCGCGTGCCGATGGCGGGCAGCGTGACCACGAATAACAGCGATGGCTATGAGTCAGCGTGCCTGGGCGGCTTTGGCCTGATCCAGGCGCCGATGATCGGCATGCGCCCGTATTTGCTCAGCGGTGAACTGGTGGCGGTATTGCCGCAGCACACCGCGCCGGCCATGGAAGTCTCACTGCTGTACGCCCGGCAACGGCATCTGCCCTTGCGGGTGCGGGCCTTCATGGAGTGGATGGGGGAAGTGATCAGGGCGACGGTCTGAATCGCACACCAGCCCCTGTGGGAGCGGGCTTGCCCGCGATAAGGCCGGCACATCCAACATTTCGTTGAATGTGAAATCCAATCGCGGGCAAGCCCGCTCCCACAGGGTTATGCGGTGTTCGATCAGACGTGGAAATAACCCACGCACGAATCGAACGGCAGGCGCTTGAGTTCGATCTTGTTCAGGTCCAGCACTTCGCGCAGGGCTTTGGTTTCGCCCGGGAAGTTGCGGTAGGCCACTTCGTCCAGTACCACGATCGCGCCTTTTGGCATGTACGGCAGGAAGGTTTCCAGGGCGACTTTGGTCGATTCGTACAGGTCGGTGTCGAGGATCAGCATGGCCACCACCAGGTCCGGACGGGTCTTGACCCACTCCGGCACGGTCTTGACGATGTCGCCCTTGACCAGTTCGCAACGGGGAATGCGGTTGACCGGGCGCAGCAGGTCGTTGGCGTCGATCATGTCCTGGATCAGCGACTGGTCGGTGTCAGAGAACATGGTCTCGTTGACGTCCGCCGGGTCTTCTTTTTTGTCGATGCTCTGGAAGCCTTCGAAGGTGTCGAAGCCGACGATCGAACGGTTGATCGCGTACGGCTCGAGGATCATCGACAAGTGCATGTACAGCATCAGCGAGTTGCCCTTGTACACGCCGCACTCGATGATCGCGCCCGGTACTTCAGCGACTTTCTTGAACAGTTCCATGCGCGACAGCGCAGCGGTGACACCGATGCGGTTGGCGAAGACGAACGGCGCGTCGGCCACGTACTCGGCATCGACCCGTTTCAGGACATTGGCACGGGTTTCGTTGTACTGGGCCTCGGCGGGCGTGATGCGACGCTTGGTCATTGCTGGATTCCTTGGAAATTCGAAAAGTCGTGAGCGTGGAAATAGTCTTTGAAGCCGGCGCCGACATCCGGGCAGGCACTGTCGACGTTGACCGCGCCGCGATGGTGCTTGAGGTCGTCGAGGTGCATCAGGCGGAAATCCACGCTGAAGCGGGTTTGCTGGGTGTGGTTGGCCACGGTGCCATGCAAGTGCGAGCCGGAGAAAATCAGCATCTCGCCGGTGTTGCCGGCAATGCGCAATTCCGACGCACTGTTGATCTCTTCCAATGGCACCGGGTGCACCCGGACTTCCTCCTTGAGGTTGTCCTTGGCCTTGTGCCGTTGGTTGTTGATCCAGTCGTTCAGGCTCCATTCGCTGGAGCTGTTTTTCACCGGCACGTCAAAGTAGCCGGTGTTGATCATCATGGTCTGGTCGGGACGGATGGTGTGCACCGGCATCCAGGTGTTGATCTGGCAATCGACGCTGCCGTACCAGGTGTCGCGATGGGGCTTGTAGGCGTAGCTGACCCCGGCGTGCAGGTAATCGAAATTCGGCACCACGCGGATGCGCGGCACGTCGAAGATGTATTCGCGTGGGTCGACACCGATTTCGTCGATAAACGACAGGATCAAGTCCTTGGCGGTCTGGCTGTTGGTGAACTGGCCCTTGAGGCGCGTCACCAGAACCACGAATTCTTCCACCGGCATCAGCGTGTGCAGCGCCTGGTGGTTGGTCTCGCCGTCGAACGCGGCGGTGATGCTGTCCTGAGCGAAGGCGCACAGTTCTTTGGCCGCGCGCAGCTGGGTGTTCAGGAAGATGTCGCCGGCATAAATGGATTCTTTGAAGTCAGCTTTTTGTTGCAGCTGATTGATGTACAGATTCACGGTTCCTCTCCTGAATACATCGAGTCTCTATTGAATCGGCCACACGTTAGCAAACTGAAGTGCGATCCGTCGGGTGGCCGATCAATAAAAGTGTACTGACCTGTGCGGCTCTTGATCTTTGTAGTGAAGGGGCTTGCCTGTGGTGAGGGGGCAAGCCCCCTCACCACAGAGGCTTGCTTGCGCAGGGGGCAGGGCGGTGTTTGTCAGAAGAGTTGGGTGAACAACCAGTACAGGCTGCCCGACAACAGGATCGCTGCCGGCAAGGTCAAGACCCACGCCATCAGCAGGTTGCGGATGGTGCGCATCTGCAAACCGCCGCCGTTGGCGACCATGGTCCCGGCTACGCCCGAGGACAGTACGTGAGTGGTAGAGACGGGCAAGCCGAACATGTCCGCCGCGCCAATGGTCAGCATCGCCACGGTTTCCGCCGAGGCGCCTTGGGCGTAGGTCAGGTGCGTCTTGCCGATCTTCTCGCCGACCGTCACCACGATGCGTTTCCAGCCGACCATGGTCCCGAGACCCAACGCGATGGCCACGGCGATTTTCACCCACAGCGGAATGAAGCGCGTGGAGTTGTCGATCTGCTGCTTGAACAGTTGCAGCTTGTCGGTGGTGTCGGCGTCGAAATTGCCGACCTTGTTCTTGTCCATCAGGCGAATGGTTTCGCTGGTCAGGTACATGTCGTTACGCACGTTGCCGACGGCTTCCACCGGCACCTTGGCCAACGAGCCGTAACCTTTGACCTCGGCTCCGATGTGGCCGGTCAGGGCGGCGAGGGCCGGCACCAATTGCGGCGTGGCTTCCTTGCTGCGCACGTAGTCCGACAACACTGCCCGTGGATCCCCCGGCGCCGGTTGCGGCGCGCTTTTGACCAGGGCTTGCTGGGTCACTTCGGCCACGGCGGCGAACTGCAGGGCCTGGTCGGCGGGCATGGTGCGGTTCAGGGCGTAGGCCATGGGCAGGGTGCCGACCAGGATCAGCATGATCAGGCCCATGCCTTTCTGGCCGTCGTTGGACCCGTGGGCGAACGACACCCCGGTGCAGGTCAGGATCAACAGGCCGCGAATCCACCACGGCGGTGGCTGGTTGCCTTCCGGTGCTTTGTACAACGCGCGATTCTTGACGAAGGCCCGCAGCGCCAGCAACAGCAATGCGGCAAACCCGAAACCCACCAGGGGCGACAGCAGCAGCGCATAACCGATCTTGGTCGCTTGCGCCCAATCGACACCGCTGGTGCCGTCACGGCCGTGCATCAGCGCATTGGCCACGCCGACGCCGATGATCGAACCGATCAAGGTGTGCGACGACGAGGCCGGCAAGCCCAGCCACCAGGTGCCGAGGTTCCACAGGATGGCGGCGATCAACAGGGCGAAGATCATGGCGAAACCGGCGGACGAGCCGACTTGCAGAATCAGCTCCACCGGCAGCAAGGCGATGATGCCAAACGCCACCGCGCCGCTGGACAGCAGCACCCCGAGGAAATTGAAGAACCCGGACCAGGCCACCGCAAAATTCGGCGCCATGGAGTTGGTGTAGATCACCGTGGCCACCGCGTTGGCGGTGTCGTGGAAACCGTTGACGAACTCAAAGCCCAAGGCGATCACCAAGGCGACACCGAGCAGCAGGAATGGAGTCCACGTGGTGACCACTGTGCCCAATTCGTTCATGTCGTGCATCAGGCTGTAGGCGGTGAAGAGCAAGCCGATCGCCAGCACCGCGAAGAAAATCACCAGGGTCAGCGGGTTCGGTTTTTTGTTCATCCCCGCGATCGAAGAACTTGATGGGGCCTGTGAGGCGGCAGTCAGGGAGGGCGTAGCCATGACGGACATTCCTGTGAGGGGAGAGTGTTTGTCATGATCGTTGCAGAATGTTACAGAGAGGCTGCGTCAGGTTAGGGGTGGGTGGATTTGAACCGCCGCCTATCTAAATGTGAATGCGATTCCTGTGGTGAAGGGGCTTGCCTGTGGTGAGGGGACTTGCCTGTGTTGAGGAGGCTTGCCTGTGGTGAGAGGACTTGCCTGTGGTGAGGGGGCTTGCCTGTGGTGAGGGGGCTTGCCTGTGGTGAGGGGGCTTGCCCCCGTCGGGCTGCGCAGCAGCCCCCCAAGCCATTCACTTGAGTGAGTCAGGCAAACACAGTTGCCAGGGTTTGGGGCCGCTTCGCGACCCAACGGGGGCAAGCCCCCTCACCACAACAGCAACAGCCAAAGCCAAAGCCAAAGCCAAAGCCCGAGCTAGTAATCCTGCCGCTTACGAAACGCCCAGCGTCCGGCAATCACGGTGAAGGTCGCAACCAGTGCCACCAGGATCCAGAAGCCTTCCGGGTCGCTGGCCAGGGGGACGCCGCCGACGTTCATGCCGAAGAAACCGGCGATGATGTTGATCGGCAAGGCCAGCACCGTAACCACGGTCAGGGTGAACAGCGTGCGGTTGCTTTGTTCGTTGAGGTTGGCGGCGATTTCTTCTTGCAGCAGTTTGATCCGTTCGCCCAACGCGGTGAGGTCGTTGATGATCAGCGCAAACTCCTCGGTGGATTTGCGCAACTCCTTGACGTCTTCCTTTTGCAGCCAGGGGGGCGGGCGGTTGAGCAAGCGCAGCAACGAGCCCGGCTCCAGCGCCAGCAACCGTTGCAAGCGCACCAGCACCCGGCGGTTGGCGCCCAGCTCAGCACGGTTGGTCGACAGACGCGACGACAGCAACTCATCTTCGATCTGGTCGACGCTCAGGCTGGTCTTGCGCACGATCTGGGTCAGCACTTCGCCCTGATCGCGGAGCAAATGCACCAGCAGTTCCAGCGGTGAGCGAAAGCTTTCCCCGGCCTTCACCGACGAGCGCAACTTGTCCACCGAGTGCAGCGGTTGCAACCGCGCGCTGATGATCAGCTTGCTGCGCACGCATACCCACAGGGTCGAGACGTCCGACGAAACCATGCTGCTGAGGTTGAACACCACGTCGTTGACCACCGCCAGCAGCGCCGAATCGACGTGCTCGATGCGCGTTGAGCGCGAGCCTTCGTGCAGGGCTTCGAAAAACTCCTCGGGCAGGGCGAGGTGGTGTTTCATCCAGCGTTCGCAGGCGGCGTGCGCCAGGTTCAGGTGCAGCCAGAGAAACTCGTCGCTGTCCTCGGTTTGCGCCAGGCTGCGCAGGGCCATCGCCGAGTCGAGTTCGCGGCCGGCTTCTCCGGGGCGAAAACTGAAGCCGTACAGCAGGCCGAACAGGTCCGGGTCGCGATGACTGTGATCGATGCTGTGGATCATGGGGGGCTCGCAGGAAGGAAGCGCCTGTCGCGGGTTTTACAGGTTCACGTGAGCCCCATCATCGCAAGCCGATCTGACAGTTTTGTGACTGTTGCATGGCGCCATAAAACCGCCTCTACCGGCGGTCGGCAAATCCTCAAGAACCGCTCTGGCACGCCGATCACGCTTGGGTTAAGTTGCGCTGCCCTGGCCACAAGCCAGGGCGTCGACAGGGAGGTCCGCACCGTTCACGCCTGATGCTCCACACGAGATCACGCGTGCCTCATTCCTGTCATGAGTACCCCCTCGATGTTGCAGAAATCCCTGAGAGCGCAAATTCTCGCCCTGTTGAGCGGCAGCCTGCTGGCGATGCTGTTGATCGCCCTGGCTTGCTTTCACTTCCTCTCCAGTGGCGTGCAGAGTTACAGCAACCTGATCGCCGGCCCGCTGCACACCTCGCAACTGATCGACGAGGCCAACCTGCAGTTCAAGGTACAGGTCCAGGAATGGAAGAACGTCCTGTTGCGCGGCAAGCAACCGGCCGACCTCGACAAATACTGGAAGCAATTCGAGGAGCGTCAACGGGACGTGCAGGGGATTCTGGGTCAGTTGGCCGCTCAGGCGGGCATCGAGCCGTCGCTGAAAACCCGCATCGAACGCCTGCGTGAAGAACACCGCCAGTTGGGCGCGGCGTACCAGAAGGGCCGCGATGCCTATGTGGCGGCGGGCGCTGATCCGACGGCGGGGGACAATGCGGTCAAAGGCGTGGACCGTGCCGCCAGCGAACAGATGAGCGAACTGGTCAACGAGTTGCGCCAACAAGGCACCGACCAATCGGCGGCCATCAGCGCCAGCGCCGAGCGCACTGTGTTGCTGGGCATCCTGGTGATGCTCGGTTCCGGGCTGTTGATTGCGTTGCTGAGCCTGTGGTTGATCAACCGCAACTTGGTGGAACCGATCCGCAAGCTGATCGAATACGTGGCGCAACTCAGCCAAGGCAAGTTCGCCGAGCGTGTGGCCAGCGACCGTCAGGACGAACTGGGCAAACTGGCGGTGGCGGCGAATACGCTGCGCGACTTCCTCGCCGAAACGTTCAGCCGGTTGCAGCGCAGTGCCTCGGACCTGGACAGTGCCAGCGGCGAACTGAATGCCATCGCGACCATCATGGCCAGCGGCACCAACGAACAATTCCACCGCACCGACCAAGTGGCCACCGCGATGAACGAAATGTCCGCCACTGCCCAGGAAGTGGCGCGCCACGCCGCCGATGCCGCCCGTGCGGCGGACGACGCCGATCAGTCGGCGCAGCAGGGCGAAAAAGTCATGCAGGGCACCATTCACACCATCACCCGCATGCGCGGCGAAATCGCCAACACCGCCACCGTCATCCGGCAGTTGGAAACCGACAGCGGGCGAATCGGCAAGGTCCTGGAAGTGATTCGCGGCATCGCCGAACAGACCAACTTGCTGGCACTCAACGCGGCGATCGAAGCGGCCCGGGCCGGTGAGGCCGGGCGTGGATTTGCGGTGGTCGCCGATGAAGTGCGCAGCCTGGCCCAGCGCACGGCGGCGTCGATCCTGGAAATCAATCAGATCATCGAAACAGTGCAAACCGGTGCGGTGGACGCGGCCCAAGCCATCGAAAGCGGCCAGTCGCGCAGCGAGGAAAGTGTCGAGCAAGTGACCCAGGCCGGCGCCATGCTGGAGCGCATCACCCTGGCCGTGGAAGCGATTCGTGATATGAACCGCCAGATCGCCACCGCCGCCGAAGAGCAAACCTCGGTGGCCGAAGACATCTCGCGCAACCTGACCGAGATTACGTCGATTGCCAGCACCAACCTCGACAACGTGCAGCGCACCGAAAGCGCCAGTCGCAACCTGCACGGTTTGTCCGGGCAGTTGAACGAGGTGACGGCGCGATTGAGCGCCTGAGACTCGAACACAAAAAAACCGTGGAACCTTAGGGCTCCACGGCTTTTTTATGGGTGGGGATCAGTCGTCTTTCTTGTTCTTCAGGACTTCGCCGGTGGCGGCGTTCAATTCGATGTCCCATTCTTCATTGGTCGTGGCGTTACGCAGTTCGACTTCGTACTCATAACCGTTGAAGCGCTTGTCCAGGTCGGTGTCCTTGATGGTCGTGCCCGGGTGCAGTTTCAAGGCGATCTGGTTCAACTCTTCAACCGGCTTGATCGTACCCGCCTTGACCAATGCCGGAATCTGATCGACGCGGACATCATCGTCAGCCTGGGCCAGGCCAGCGGTCAGGGTCAGGGCAGCGGCGGTAAACAGGGCAGTCAATGTTTTCATGGGGGCAGTCCTTGGGGTGATGTATTTAAGTGACCTCAGGTTAACTGTGGCAACTTAATTCACCCTTAATTCCCAAGGATTGCCTCCCTCGCCCCTGTAGGAGCGAGCCTGCTCGCGAAGCGTTCACCGCGGTCCAGAACCTGTCGCCCCCTCAATAGCTGTTATTTTTCAGCAACTGATCCACGGTCCCCGCCGCCGGGCGCTTGTAGAACTTCAGCAGTTCACTGGCGCGGTTGGTGAAGATGCCATCGACTCCGGCGTCCATCACCTTTTGGTAATCCACCGCATCGTCGATGGTGTACACGTGCACCAGCAGGCCCTGATCGTGGGTGTACTGGTTCATCCAGGGTTGCACCAGATCGGAATAGCTCTGGTCGCCGCCTCGGGTCAGCGCGGCGGAAGGGCCGGTGCCGATCGCGCCTTGCTGCTTGGCGTAGTCGACCCATTGCTGGAATTCAGCTTTGGATTTCGGCTCTTGCTTGGCGTAGTAGGTGGCTTTGTCCGGGTCGCCGGATTCGGCGAAGGGCACTTTGGATTTCGGCTCGATGCTGCCTTCGCCAACCCACAGCAACAGGATCTTAGGCACTTGCGGCATCTCTTTTTGCAGCAGTTCGAGGCTGCTTTTTTCGAACGTCTGCAAGATCACCTTGCCGGTACCGCGACCGACGGCCACGTCACCGTTCGCCTCTTTCGACCCTGGCGGGATCAGCCAGCCACGGCTCTGGAGTTTGCCCTTGAGGTCATGCTCGATGCCGGGAAATTGCTTCGGCTCCTTGGTCTCGATGTACAAGCCGGGCTTGTGCAGCGGGTTGGCTTCGGCAATGTCGATGATTTCGTCGAGGGTCAGAATCTGCAAGCCGACGTAAGACGGGCGAGCGCGATCCGGGTAGGCCGCATTGAACCAACTGCCGGCATCGAGGGTTTTCAGTTCGGCCATGGTGAACGCGTTGGCCGGGCTGTTCTTGCGCTCGGGGAATTTGCTCGCGACATCGGTGGTGCGCAGCAGGGTGTCGTCATGCAACGCGAACAGCACGCCGTCCTTGCTGCGCTGCAAGTCCATCTCCAGGTAATCGGCACCCAGGTCGCGGGCCAGTTTGTAGGCGGCAGCGGTGGATTCCGGGGCGTCGAACGAGGCGCCACGGTGGGCGATCACCGTCGGGTGCGGAATACCGTTTTTCGTCGCCAGCGTCTCGGGGCTGATCGCACTGGCGGCGTGGGCCTGGCCGAGGCCGAGCAACAGGCTCAGCACCAAGGCGCTTTTCTTGAAGATGACGGGCATGGTCGAGGTCCTTTCGCAGAGAAATTCAAAGACGTCCCTTTTATCAACTGAGCGCCGCTTGTGCTATCGCGAGACCGACATAAACCCGCACAAAGCCGATTTTTTCGTGAAGGCGTGCTCAAGATCGCTGGGGGTCAAACATCCGACTTACGCACAAACTGCTGATGCATCTCGCTGGTCAGGCTTTCAATGCGCTCGGTCAAAGTCTTGGTCATTTCCGTCAGGCGAGTGTTCTGCTCCAGCAGTTCGAGCAGTTGCGCGGTGTTGTGCGCCGCCTGGGCCTGGCGCTCGCTGTTGGCCACCGCCAGGGCCTCGCGGTGCTGCGCGTCGGCATCGGACTGCGCCTTGTCCCGCGCGGCCTGGCGGGTTTGCGCCAGCAGGATCAGCGGAGCGGCGTAGGCCGATTGCAAGCTGAACGCGAGGTTGAGCAGGATGAACGGGTAGACATCGAAATGGGTCACGCCGAACAGGTTCAGGCACACCCAGAGCACCACGATCAGCGTCTGTGCGCCGAGAAAGGTCGGCGTGCCGAAGAACCGCGCAAAGGCTTCGGCGCGCAAGGCGAAGGCGTCGTTGCCGAAGGTTGGCGCGAGGTGCGCGTGGGGGCGGTGGAAGCGCAGGTGATCGACGTGGGCGGTAGGTTTCGGCTCGGGCGTGGGGGGGGTCATGGGAGTCTCGGCGGGCGGTGGGGCGTGTGGGCACTATAGTCCTTTGTCCGCGCCGGTTGGCGGGCTGGGCGTGATCCGCTATTGTCGCCGCCATTCGAAACGAGGCGAGCATGGGCTATCTACTTTTTGTCACGCTGATCCAGGCGTTTTCCTTCAGTCTGATCGGCGAATACCTGGCCGGGCATGTCGACAGTTACTTCGCGGTGCTGGTGCGCGTGGTGCTGGCGGGGCTGGTGTTTATTCCGCTGACCCGCTGGCGTTCGGTCGAACCGGCGTTCATGCGCGGCATGCTGTTGATCGGTGCCTTGCAGTTCGGCGTGACCTACGTTTGCCTGTACCTGAGCTTCCGCGTGCTGACGGTGCCGGAGGTGCTGCTGTTCACCATCCTCACGCCGTTGCACGTGACCCTGATCGAAGATGCGCTGAACCGTCGCTTCAACCCCTGGGCGCTGATCGCCGCGCTGGTGGCGGTGGCCGGCGCGGCGGTGATTCGCTACGACCGGATCAACCCGGATTTCTTCATGGGTTTCCTGTTGCTGCAACTGGCCAACTTCACCTACGCCGCCGGCCAGGTGTTGTACAAGCACCTGGTGGCCAGGCACCCAAGCGACCTGCCGCATTACCGACGCTTCGGCTATTTCTACCTCGGCGCCTTGGCGGTGGCGCTGCCGGCGTTCCTGCTGTTCGGCAAATCCAACTTCCTGCCCGAAGCGCCGTTGCAATGGGCCGTGCTGCTGTTCCTTGGCCTGGTGTCCACCGCACTCGGTCTGTATTGGTGGAACAAGGGGGCCTGCCTGGTCAACGGCGGCACCCTGGCGGTGATGAACAACCTGCACGTGCCGGTCGGGTTGCTGATCAACTTGCTGATCTGGAATCAGCATGAAGAACTGGGTCGGCTGTTCCTCGGTGGGTCGGTGATTCTGTTGGCGGTGTGGATCAGTCGGTTGGGCCTGCGCCGATCTTCCACAGGGATCACTTCGGCGCCAGTTCCCCCACCAGGAACTCGATAAACGCCCGGGTCTTCTGCGGCACCCGGCGCGCCGATGAATACACCGCGTTAATGGTGATCGCCGGCGCCTGCCACTCGCACAGCACCGGCACCAGGCGACCGGCTGCCAAGCCGTCCTCGACGATAAAGTCCGGCAACAGGGCGATGCCCATGCCGGCCTCCGCCGCTTGCGCCAACAGGTCGCCATTGTTCGCGTGCAACGGCCCGGTGACGTTGACCCGCTGCGTCTCGTGGCCATTGCACAACTGCAAGCTCACGCCACTTTGCAGATAGCCATAGTTGAGGCACTGATGCCTGCGCAGGTCCTGCGGCGTCTGCGGTATTCCGGCGCGCGCCAGGTACGCCGGCGACGCCACCATGATCCGCGGCGCGGGGGCCAATTGCCGGGCGATCATGGTCGAGTCCGGCAGGCTCGCAATACGGATCGTCACATCGAAGCCACCGCGCACCGGGTCGACCTGCTGATCGCTGAGCACCAATTGCAGTTCGATATTCGGGTGCTGCTCATGGAACAGCGGGATCAGCGGCCCGAGGCGGCGCAGGCCGAACGACATCGGCGCATTGACCCGCAACACCCCGCGCAACTCGCCAATGCCATCACGCGCCCGCTGCTCGGCTTCATCCAGGGAGGCCAGCACTTCCCGCGCCGCTTCGAAATACTCAGCGCCGGCCTCGGTCAGGTGCAGGCTGCGCGTGGTGCGTTGCAGCAACTGCACGCCGATGGCGTCTTCTAGCGCCTGAATCTGTTTGCTGACTTTCGAGCGCGGCACGTCCATCGCCCGGGCCGCCGCGGCAAAGCCGTTCTCGCCGACCGTGACGACAAACGCGCGCATGCATTCGATGCGATCCATGATTGTCCCTGTTTTAGAATCAATGATTCTCGATTTTATGGGATTGTCCCTGTTTCATCCAGTCCCTAAAGTAACGACCAAGCCGGCAGCAAAGCCTCTCAGGCAGCGCCGACCAACCCATTGCTCGACACACTCTTCGACATCAAAAGGAACGCGCCATGTCTATCCGTGAACTGCTGAACCCAACCAACTCCGCACTGATCCTGATCGACCACCAGCCACAAATGGCCTTTGGCGTGCAGTCGATCGACCGCCAGACCCTGAAGAACAACACCGTGGGCCTGGCCAAAGCGGCGAAGATCTTCAACGTGCCGACCATCTACACCTCGGTGGAAAGTGCCAGCTTCAGCGGCTACATCTGGCCAGAGTTGCTGGCGGTCAACCCGGACCAGAAACCGATCGAGCGCACCTCGATGAACAGCTGGGAAGACAAAGCACTGGTAGACGCGGTGAAAGCCACCGGGCGCAAGAAATTGATCATTGCCGCACTGTGGACCGAGGTCTGCCTGACGTTCCCGGCGCTGGAAGCCATGGCGGAAGGTTTCGAGGTGTACATCGTCACCGACGCGTCTGGCGGCACGACTAAAGAAGCGCACGACATGTCGATCCAGCGCATGATTCAGGCCGGCGCAATCCCGGTGACCTGGCAACAAGTGCTGCTCGAGTACCAACGCGACTGGGCACACAAAGAGACCTACGAAGCGGTAATGGGCCTGGTCCTGGAACACAGCGGCGCCTACGGCATGGGCGTGGATTACGCCTACACCATGGTGCACAACGCGCCGCAGCGGCAGATCAAGTAACCCCAGTCGCCTGTGACCTAATGTGGGAGCGAGCCTGCTCGCGAAGAGGGTGTGTCAGCCAGCATCATCGTTGACTGACACACCGCTTTCGTCGGAATGCTGCCCAGAGCAGGCTCGCTCCTACCGTTGTCGTGTGGTGTCACATCAGGTGTTTTTCAGCCTCGGGAATATGACTCGCCCCCAGCACCGCCGGCAACAACCCCGCCCGTAAATCCCCGCCACTGGGCTGCTGATACAGGCTCAAGCCAAACTCCGGCAGCACCGCCAGCAAGTAATCGAAGATATCCCCCTGAATCCGCTCGTAGTCCGCCCACGCGGTGGTGCGGGTGAAGCAATAGATTTCCAGCGGGATGCCTTGGGCGGTGGTCTGCATCTGGCGGACCATGCAGGTCATGTTCGGCTGGATGTCCGGATGACTTTTCAGATAGGCCAGGGCATAGGCGCGGAAAGTGCCGATGTTGGTCATCCGCCGCCGGTTGGCCGAGAGCGCCGCGACGTTGCCCTGGGCTTCGTTCCAGGCCTTGAGTTCAGCCTGCTTGCGACTGATGTAGTCGGTGAGCAAATGCACCTGGGACAGTCTCGCCTCTTCGTCATCACGCACGAAACGCACGCCGCTGGCATCGATGAACAGGCTGCGCTTGATCCGTCGCCCGCCGGACTGCTGCATGCCGCGCCAGTTCTTGAACGATTCGGACATCAAGCGCCAGGTCGGAATGGAAACGATCGTCTTGTCGAAGTTCTGCACCTTGACCGTGTGCAGGGTGATGTCCACCACGTCGCCGTCGGCGCCGACTTGCGGCATTTCGATCCAGTCGCCGACCCGCAACATGTCGTTGCTGGTCAATTGCACGCTGGCGACGAACGACAGCAGGGTGTCCTTGTACACCAACAGAATCACCGCCGACATGGCGCCCAGCCCGGACAGCAACAACAGCGGTGAGCGATCGATCAGGGTGGCGACGATGATGATCGCGCCCAACACGTACAAGACCATTTTGCTCAGTTGCACGTAGCCTTTGATCGAGCGGGTGCGGGCGTGTTCGGTGCGGGCGTAGATGTCCAGCAGCGCGCTGAGCAAGGCGCTCATCGCCAACAGCAGGAACAGAATGGTGAAGGCCAGGGCCACATTGCCGAGGAAGATCAGGCTGGTCTTGCTCAGGTCCGGCACCAGGTGCAGGCCGAACTGGATCACCAGCGATGGCGTCATCTGCGCCAAACGATGAAACACCTTGTTGTGGCGCAGATCCTCCACCCAGTGCAGCGCCGGCTGGCGGCCGAGCATCTTCGCCGCGTGCAGCACCAGGTAGCGCGCCACTCGTCCGAGGACCAGCGCCACCACCAGCAGCAGGACCAAGCCGAGGCTGGAATGCAGCAGCGGATGTTGATCGAGGGTGCCCCAAAGGTCTTGGGCATTGAGCCAGAGCTGTTTGATATCCATAAGCTAGAGCGTTTCTTCTGTGGGACGAGACCGGGGGATTAGAGCATTTAAGTCGCAAAGGGACGTGCAGGAAGACAAATCAACTCACAAAAAAGCGACTGTTTGTGCGCGTTTGCATAAAGAAACTCGGCCTGCGCGCTCGAAACCGGTACCCTATGCAGCTGTTTTTTTGCATTTCTTCGAGGTAGCACCCGTGTTTTCCGATTTCGCCCTGCACGAACGCCTGCTCAAAGCCGTGGCCGAGCTTAAATTTGTCGAGCCAACGCCTGTGCAAGCAGCGGCTATTCCGCTGGCGCTCCAAGGGCGTGACCTGCGGGTGACTGCGCAAACCGGCAGCGGCAAGACCGCTGCATTCGTTTTGCCGATCCTCAACCGTCTGATCGGCCCGGCGAAAGTCCGGGTCAGCATCAAGACCCTGATCCTGCTGCCGACCCGCGAGCTGGCCCAGCAGACCATCAAGGAAGTGGAACGCTTCGCCCAATTCACCTTCATCAAGTCCGGCCTGATCACCGGCGGCGAAGACTTCAAGGTCCAGGCCGCCATGCTGCGCAAGGTGCCGGACATCCTGATTGGCACGCCGGGACGGATGATCGAACAGCTCAACGCCGGCAACCTCGACTTGAAAGAAGTCGAAGTGCTGGTCCTCGACGAAGCCGACCGCATGCTCGACATGGGCTTTGCCGAAGACGTCCAGCGCCTGGTGAAAGAGTGCACCAACCGCCAGCAGACCATGCTGTTCTCCGCCACCACCGGCGGTTCGGGCTTGCGTGACATGGTTGCTGCGGTGCTGAACAACCCTGAGCACTTGCAGCTCAACGCGGTCAGCCAACTGAACTCGACCACCCGTCAGCAGATCATCACCGCTGACCACAATCAGCACAAAGAACAGATCGTCAACTGGCTGCTGGCCAACGAGACCTACCAGAAAGCCATCGTCTTCACCAACACCCGGGCCATGGCCGACCGCATCTACGGCCGTCTGGTGGCGCAGGAATACAAAGCCTTCGTCCTGCACGGCGAGAAAGACCAGAAAGACCGCAAACTGGCGATCGACCGCCTGAAGCAGGGCGGCGTCAAGATCCTCGTCGCCACCGACGTCGCCGCCCGTGGCCTCGACGTCGACGGCCTCGACCTGGTGATCAACTTCGACATGCCCCGCAGCGGCGACGAATACGTGCACCGCATCGGTCGCACCGGCCGCGCCGGCAATGATGGCCTGGCCATCTCGCTGATCTGCCACGGCGACTGGAACCTGATGTCGAGCATCGAGCGCTACCTCAAGCAGAGCTTCGAGCGCCGTACCATCAAGGAAGTCAAAGGCACCTACGGCGGACCGAAAAAGGTCAAGGCCTCCGGCAAAGCCGTTGGCGTGAAGAAGAAAAAGGTCGACGCCAAGGGCGACAAGAAAAAATCCGCCGCCAAGGCCCCGACCAAACGCAAAATCGCCAACCGGCCAAAGACCGACGCCCTGTCGCTGGTCAGCAAAGACGGCATGGCCCCGCTCAAACGCCGTAAGCCGGCAGAGCCAGCGGCTGAATAAGCATTACGCCAGGCAAAGAAAAACCCGGACAGTGTCCGGGTTTTTTATTGGGGGGCAGTTCGCCACCGGACATCACGCTTCAGCGCAGGCTGGCTGCCGTGCCGCCTGCTACAAGCCCTTGGCTTTCCAATTCAGTCAGCTCATCCAGCAACTCTAGCCGCAGTGCGCGGGGCGTGGTGTAGTCGCTGGTCTGATGCCGCGTTTCGCACCAGCGATTGACCTCCGCCAGCCACTGGTCAGCGTCGTTTCCCGCCTCACGCCAACCTTGCATCCAATACGCCAGTTGCTGCCAACTCGCCTTGATACTGACCAGCGCACGCCGGTGTTCCTGGGCAAGAGCGCTGTTACGCAATAGCTGCGAGACCGATTCGTCCACGGCGGCGCTGGATTGTTTGCCTAACAAATGAACGGCCATCCGAAATACACGTGGAGCAGGGTCATTCAATGCGCAGATCAAAGGATCGAGGCTCGCATCGCCGCACAGTTGCTCAAGGGTTTCCAAGGCCATGCTGCGAACGCCAGGGGCAGCATGATGCGTGGCCAACAACAGCGTAGTGGGCTGCGGCGACTTCAGTTCGCGGATCAGCCCGATCAGGCCGATCCACTCTCGCTGCCGCGTCGGCGCCGGTCGGGTCAGGCGCTGTTGGAGCACTTCGTGACAATTCACTTGCCATTGTGGCGCCACGAAACGCGCAAGAGAACGTACCGAGGCCGAGGGGTCGAGCACGGCATTTTCCAACAAAGGATGTACGTGCTCTGGACTGTTCGACAGGCTCAGCCACGCACGCAGCGCATTGAGACGCAGATTAGCGGCTCGGCTACCGAGCGCTGCCGCGATCAACGGCCGAGCGTATTCCTCGGGTAGCGTCAGGCACGCCTGCAACGCCAGGCGCTGCACCGACGGGTCGGAATGTGCCTGTGCGCGAGCGAGTACACCCTGCACATCCTCGGCAAAGGCGCGTTGCAGGATGTCGAGCATCAGGCGCGCGGCCGGACCACGAGCCTGCAAAAACGCCTGCAACGTAGTGTCGCGTATCAAGGGTAGGCTGAGAATGTCGATCACCGTGCCCAACATCGCTCGGTGGTCAGTCCGGCTCCTGTGCTCCAGCGCCATGAACAGGTCGAGCACTTCAGTCAGGATCAACGCATACCGTGGTGCTAGAAAACGTCGGACCCCTTGATCCGCCAATTCACGCACCTGCGGCACGAAGTCGTTCAGTCGCTCGATCAGGCAAGTCAGCGCTTCACTGTCATCAATCTGCATGAGCTGCCGAACTGCCGCTTCGCGCACAAAGCCGTTGCGGTCACGGCTGAGTCGGCGCCAGTCCGCCGCGCTATGGGCGTTGCGCAGCACATGGAGTGCCTCCTGCCGGCGTGTGTCTTGAGTCAGGCTCGCTGGCGGAGGTGGAACTGGCGTTGGCGCGAACAGCAGGGGAGGCAACGTGGCGGGTCTCTTCGCGTCGCGCTTGAGCAGGCGATCAACCCATCCCTGGAAAACATTCATACACGTCCTTATTGGCAAAAAGCGCTGCCATCATAAGGCCGGTATTAAACGGTGGCTAGATCGTGGGTTCACCGCCTGCATAGGTACGGGATGTCCCATCAGCCTTCGGCTTTCTTCTCAGCCACGCCCAACTCCTTGAGCCGTTGATCGATCAACTGGCACTTGTCCGGCAAATCCTTGCTGGCCGTGCCCAAGTCCATCTTCTGCAACTCGGCATTGATCTCCTTGGCCTTGGCCGGGTTCTGCTCGGTGAGCTTGGTGACCTCCCGCGCCAATTGCTCGCGTTTGGCCGTGGCTTCCTCCGGCGTACAAGCCCAGGCGGGCAGGGCACAGATCAGGGTGGTGGCAAGGGTTAACTTCAACAGGGTTTTCATGGTGCGGGCCTCGGTTCCGTGGCAGGCGGTTAATCGGTTGAGGGTTGGAGCGGGGAAAAAGTTCATGCTCAGGTGATCATTGCGATTCTGATGGCTGCCTTCGTCGGGCCGGCCGCTCTCGGTGCCATGAGCGCCAGTATGAGTGCGGGCTGGGCGGCAGGTTATGCCGCGGTTGCAACTGGTGTTGCGACGAACGCAGCGACCAGTTTCATCAATAACGGGGGCAATCTGGGCGCCGTATTCAAGGACGTCACGTCTTCGGATGCACTTAGGGGATATTTCATTTCAGGTGTGACAGCGGGTCTTACAGCTTCTGTCTTCGATGACCTGCTCAAAACGACGACCAACCCGAGCACAGGGAAAATTACCGTAGATCTAAGTAGCCTTGATGGCGTTGGGCGTTTCGCGGGTAATCAAGTGTTGCAAGGAGGGACTTCGGCGCTCCTTGGGAAGGCTCTTGGACAGGATGTGAGTGTCAATGATGTATTGAAAGTTGCTCTGTTCAACACTTTAGCTGCGGCCAGCTTCAACGCAGTGGGTGACTACACTAAAGGCGTAATCGCTGACGGCTCTGCGGCGAAGGTCGTTGTTCATGCGATGGTGGGTGGCTTGTTGTCTGAGATAACGGGGGGGGACTTTGCAACGGGCGCTTTGGCAGCGGGTGCCAATGAAGCGTTGATTGTAGATCTCAACAAACTGGTTGGTGGTAATCCTCAGTTGCTCTCCATGGCGTCTCAGATTGTCGGTGTATTAGCGGCCTCGACGCGGGGGAATGATGTCAAGACTTTGCAAAACGGAGCATGGGTTGCTAACAATGCAACCCAGTACAATTTTGGAGAGCACCCGCCATCAGGTTTGGCGGAATATGCACAAGCAGCCACTGGCCTTGTGGAGTACATGCAGAGTCAGGGAGCTTCAAATGACGAAATTGCCCAAGCGCAGCGGGCGCTAGCTAGGGGGGAAGGCTTTGACGGTGTTCAGCCCGCGACTGAGTTTGTCAAAGCTTGGGCTGCATTCATGGCTGGGGAATTGTCTGGTTGGGGGTTGGCGGCTTTAGTAGGGAAGGCCGGGTCGTGGTTTACGAATGAAGCGGTCTATGTTGGTGCAAAAGGCATCCAGAAGGTTCCAGGTTTGGGAGAGGTAGATGACTTCTTTGCATCACAATCGACTAACCTCAATAAAAAGCTGGGAGCAAAAATTGGTGAGGGTCGCTTACCCTATGAAGCAAGTAGGACTGGTGTAGAACAGGCTAAGGCAACGGTTAAAGAAACCCTAGAGAACGCTACATCTGTGAGCCCAGTAATCCCCAGCTCAACTGTTCGAGGTAATTACGATCTTGTTCATGTATACAGCTCCAAGACTAATAGCACCGTGAGCTTAAGGGTGCTGCCGGACGGAAAATATGAGTTTGATACATTAATTCCAGAGAAGTCATCGAAGTTTTAATGTGGGGGATGAGAGTCCATGCTGATCAATGAAATTTTGCGCGATATCAGATTTCGTTCGTTTTTTATGAGTGGAGATTTGGTTTGTGAATTTTTGGTGCTGTTTTTTAGAATGTCTATCACAGGGTGGGTATCGCTAACGGTTAGCGAGGGCGTATCAAAATTTACAGTGCTAAATTCAGAGCCGGGGTTGCTCGAGTTGTCAGAAATTAGTGATGATTTTGCGTACCCGATTAGGTCGTTAAATGGTCTAGATAAGTTTTTAGGGTTAGAGATTTTGGCCGTGTACGAGTACAGAATTAAGAATGTCGACGAAGGTTGCGTTGGAATATATCTGGATTTTGGTGGTTATGGACTTAGTCTCATTGAGTCTGGTGAATGCCTGTCGATTGTAGAGGGCGCAATGCAATATTTGGATGGCGAGATTTCTCTGTATAAAATAGAAGTTTAGTCGGTGCAAAAGCAACCTCGCCTGTGGCGACCGATCTTGGGAAGGTTTCATTTGATGCTGCTAATGGGAATTTGTCGGAGCTATAAAATATCTCGATTTATTCTTTTTTTGAACCAGCAAACTTCAATTGATGGAAAATCGGCGACAACTGCCGCTGAGTGCCACGATTGACGAGGGTGGGTATATCGACGCTGCGGCCACTGAGCGGCTATTCGAGGCAGTGAAGAATAAAGGTATTTCAGTCGTGAACAACGAAGGGATGATCAAGCCGCCCGCTCCCCCGACGCCGGTGATTGTTCCCATCATCCTTCCTAGGAGTTGATTAAGGCCAACATGACTCAGGAAACCGCTATAAAGACCCTTGAGTCTAATGGTTATAAGAAAACTATTTCTCAAGATGGTGAAGTTACTGTGTTAACTAATGGAGAGAAGACCTATCGATTCTATCCATCTTCGACGTCCACAGGACAACCTTCCGCATCGTTGACTATAGACGGGGTGAAAAAACCCATCACTAAAATCAGGTTTTTAGGAAAATAATCATGAGTATTTTGAAAGTTGAAAAGAAAGACTTAAGTTTTTTGCTTGATAGGCTGGCAGGTGTCATTGATCTTAATAAGGATTTACCGATGAATGTTTTCGTCGGTGGTGGATTTTTATTTTGGTTTTTTGAAAGACCGCTGCTCTGTTTTTTTGAGGTTTTTGCGGGCCTGATATCGAATAGTGTTTCCAGCTTCAAGTCAGATGTTTTTATAAAGTTTTCAGGAGGTGAGGCATTGGAGGGCTCTTGTTTTTCTGTCGACGGGACCAGTTTAGAGAAAGATATTAATTGGTTGAGTAAAAATTTTGAGGATTTTTTTGATGGGTCGGTTGGTTATCCAATCCTCCTGTGCGATAGGGGTTGCAATTGGATTGCCTTTGAAAGCGCGTATGAGGAATTTGGCGTTGTTGCTATGAAAAAGTCAGAGCTGAAAGAAGGCTTTTATGAGTATTTAAACTCCAATTTTATCTCGATGGATGAGTTGGCGAAGCTGGCATCCGATCCCTCCGCGGAGGGTAAAGTCGCAAAGGCTCTAATTTCTTCCTATCGTAGCTAGTTGGTACAAAAGGCATTGGTAAAGTTTTTGAAATCCGCCGCACGCCAAAAGTAATTGGGTTAAAGCAGTACGCGGAGACTCAAGGTTGGAAGCCCACTCAGACCGACGCTGGCCCTCTCAAATATGTTGACGAGAATGGCATTCCTTGTGTGACAATCAAAAAAGGCAGTTCGCGCGCCAGCAAGTTCTGATCCACATGTTGAGTTTAAAGATGCAGCAGACCGAAGCGCCGATGCCTTTGGTAATCCGGTAACTAGAAGAGGTCAGCATAATCACACCTCAATTGACTTTTATCTGTGAGGATTTACATGAACTATTATGAAATCCTATCGCTCGAAAATTTTTATCTCGAAGATAGCTACGTTTTATCAATTGATGAGGTAGCAGGGGAACTAATTTTTGAGTTGGAAGCCGTTCTTACTAAGAGTCATTCACAGTATGAAGATCCTAAAAAAGGAGAGCGATACTGCTATCGCAGGGCTTCGTTGCGCTTTTTTGGCGTGAATTCTATCGAATGGCTTGATAGGCGATTTATAAGGTTTAAGGATAGTACTGTTGAGTTGGATTATGGAAATATAGACAGTTTTGTCGGAGACGGAGGTTCTTATATTCTGTCTGGCGATTGGGGTAGGGTTGTAATAAGAGGGGGTGGGGTCGAAGCGGTTATCACTGATTAATAAAATCCGAAGACTACCGTAACCTATCAAGACACCGGTACATTTGGGAAGGTCATGGATGTGATTGCCCCCGATGGCCGTGGGCTTCGCTACGATTCGAATGGAAAATTTATTGGTTTATTGGTATAGAGGGATTTAAAGTAAAAGGAAATAAGAGAATTCCAGATATGGATTGTATCGTTGATTTTTCTGCGTCGTTATATGAAATTGATTTCACAGAAAAATCGATAGAGGCGAGCCTGAAAATCATCGAAAAAATAAGCGATCGCGATGTATTGATGGAATTTGTGCTTGTTAGAGTTTATTTGGTGCAACAAATCTAAATTATGCGACCCAGTTAATCATTTCAGCGAGAATTTAACCCTCGTGAATGGGGCTGGGCTTTAGACGCTTTGAAGGCCGATGCGCGGAGGTTGCCCAGCAGTTTACACGGCAGTATATAAACGCGCTCGGCGGCGTTATCGGTAATGTTAGGAGCTATTTGCAATGAATGAATTAAGCAGAATTACCCCTGTAGCGGAAGATTATGAAAGTTGTGCTGAATGCTACGTGAAGTTAGTTATTTATGCCGGAAACGAGCATCCAGATACGGTTACTTTGCTAATGCAGGTTAAGCCGACCCATATTAATATCGAAGGAGACGAAGTAAAAAATAGTCGCGGGCTAATTAGAAGGATAAAAAGTTCATCGTGGATTTTGTCCTCTGAAAACATGATTCAATCTAAGGATCTTAGAGACCATATTGATTGGTTGGTGAATGAGATTTTCCCGAGTAGAAAAAGTTTGAAGCAGGTGCAAGCGATTGAAGGGATTAAAATGACTGTAAAGTGTGTCTGGTTCTCTCTATTGGGGCATAGTGGGCCTGTTCTCTGGCCTGAGCAAATGCGAGCTTTGGCGGATTTGGACCTCGAATGTTCTTTTGATATATATTTTGTGGGTTGATGATGTGTATGAGGAGGGCTCGAGTTGTTCTAGGTTTAGCAAAGTTGATTGCGATGAAAGTCTCAGGCGCTGCGCATCTACAATCAAAATAAACGCTAGGGAAGGTGTGATTGAGGTGGCGTTTGAGTACGTTTCCAGAGGCATGGCAGCCGAGAAGGTTTAATTCCATTAGATTTGGGAACGCAATGGATGTGGTTGCTCCCGATGGAAGGGGGCTTCGCTACGACGCTAGTGGAAAATCCAGAAATAAAATTCCTGGTAGGGGAGGCATATGAATATTAGGTTCGTCGAAGAGATTGTTAGTGATTCTTTTGGTCTATGGATATCGGCACTATTCAGTGCTGTTTGTTCCTGGAATCCCGAGTTGTCATTCTGTCAGCAGAAAGATGCTTTTTTCTCAGTGATCGAATACCTCGTTGCCAATGGGAAAATAAAATTTATTGCACCCGGTGCCGACTGTTATGTTACTTCGGATAATCCGCATCCCCGGTTTTCTATCAAGGATGAAGAGTGTCACTGGGCGTTAGATACTAGCCAAATCGTGGCCTACCTGAAGGATAGGTGGCCAGACGAGGTGTCGAGTGCAAATGAGGAAGCGCTTACCGTGTATTTTTACAAGATGCCAGGAATAATTTGGGTTGATGATACTGGCGTGTTATTTGCGTCGTAATGTCTATATAAAAGGATATCGGGACTAACGCTGACAGGTTGGTTTCAGTTAATTCCCGATGCAATTTCCAGACGGTCTACATCAACTTACTGACTGCGCCTTGACGCCTGCACAGGGCGGCACTAGGTGCGTACCCTGCGCGGGTTGGCCATTCAATTATTGCTGTGGCAGCAACTGGTCTGGGTCTTGTCGTCGTATTGATCATGCAACCGTACCCATTCCATTATTTCCTCTTCGTTGCGGCCCTTGGGCGTGAGGTCGAGGTAGTTGTAGGCGCCCACTAGCAGGTCGAGGCCGCGGGCATAGGTGGAGTAGGTGTGGAAGATGTCGCCGGCGGGGTTGCGATAAAACACGCTGAGGCCGGGGAGTTCTTCTTCGGCGCCGTCGGTTTGTTCGTAGTTGTAGGTGGCTTTTCCGGCGGCGACTTCTTCGGCGGTGGCCGAAACGCCGAAGTCGTAGTTGAAGTCGCAGCCTTCCGACGAGACCCAGTCGAATCTCCAACCCATCCGTCGTTTGAAATCCTGGAATTCGGCGAAGGGCGCGTGGGATACGGCGACCACGGCGACGTCGTGGTGGGCCAGGTGCAGGTTGGCGCCGTCGATGTGGTCGGAGAGGAAGGAACAGCCGGAGCAGCCTTCGTCCCAGCCGTTGCCGAACATGAAGTGGTAGATGATGAGTTGGCTATGGTTGCCGAACAGGTCGGCGAGTTTCAGTTCGCCGTGGGGGCCTCGGAAATGGTAGTCCTTGTCGATTTTTACCCAGGGCAGGGCGCGGCGTTCGGCGCTGAGACGGTCGCGTTCCTGGGTGAAGGCTTTTTCGTGGGCCAGGTGTTGTTTGCGGGCGGCAAGCCAGGCTTCGCGGGACACGACCGGATGATTCTGAAGGTTCATGGTGAAAGCTCCTGCAGGATGCTGGGAGTGGGATGACACAGGTTAGTCGTCTGGACGGGCGGGCAATCGACAGGCCGCCGGTCGGTTGCCGGTCAAAGCCGGGCTGAACGGCTACGGGCGCGGCCGGTCACAACCTATGTAAGGCCTCTCACCCCTTTGGAGGATGTATCAGGATGACGACTTATAACTGGGATTTGATGGAGCGGCTGTTGCACGAAGTGCAGAACGGCGCCGGCCACAGTTTTACCCCTCGGCCCTATGCCGAGCAGTACGCGGCTGAAAAAGCGGCGGCAGGCGAGGAACCCGAGAACCTTGACCATCTGAAAGCGGTGGCGGGGGAGTACGAAAAGTTACTGCTGGAGCGGGGCTATATTGAGCCTCGGCCGGAGGAACAGGGCGGGAATTGCTCGAACTACATCCTGACGCCCCGGGGTTCGAGCTTGCTGAGCCTGCTCGACAGCAGCATTCCGGGTAATGACCATCCGCGCCAAGTGCTGGATGAGCAGGGCGATGCGCTGGATGTGGCGACTTTTGATGAGTTGGCTTCGAAGGCGCAGATTGCCTGAAGAAGGCTGCCTGAACGGTGGGAGCCAGCAGCTCCCATAATTGGCTGGGAGTAGATCTGACAGTGACTTGTCGGCTACCAGGCCGCCATCGCTAGCAGGCTAGCACCCACAAGAGTTTTGTGGGTACTGAAGACCCTCTGTAGGAGCCAGCCTGCTGGCGATGAAGCCAACTCGGTGTCTGATCAACCTTGCCGTGCCCCTTTCAGGCATTTAAGGGCATTGAAGTCTTCCCGCACGCCGTCGATTTTCTTCAGCAAACGCTGGCGCTGGGCCGGGGTGCTCTCGGCCATCAGGTCGACGATCAGGCTGCGGGCTTGGGCTTCGGTGTTGGCGAAGGCTTGGCGGTAGGCTGGCGTCCATAAGCTCTCGCGATTGACCAGAAGCGTCTCGATTCGTTGTGGGAATTCGGCGCTCTTGCGGTCAGCCACGGCTTTGCTGAACTGGTTTTGCCAGTGGGCGCGGTTGGCGATCCATTGCTGGTTCTGATCGCCCAATGCCGCGGACCAACTGGCGACCCGTTGTTGTTGGGTTGTGCTCAGCGAGCCCAGCCAGTCGTTGAGGCGTTTTTCCATGCGTTCGCTGCGGTCCTTGATCTGCTGATCGAGGGACGGCTTCAGGTATTCCGCCTGGCGTTTGCGCTGGTCCTTGGCGAAGGCGTCATTCATTTCCGCCACTTGCTTGTCGTCCAGGCCTTGGAGCAGTTCGACGGCGGAGGGCGTGATTTCCCGGGCAGTCTGGGCGATGGCCGCTTTGGCTTCCTCGGTCCGCACTTGCAGCGCTTGGTCGGTGACCTGATTGGCCTCGACCATCTGCTGCAAGCGGTCCAGCCAGTCCAGATAGCCCGGCAATTGCGTGGTGCAGTGCCAGCTCAGGTGTTCCCTCAGGCGTTCGTTGAACCAGCCTTTTTGCTCGCCATTCATGTCCAGGTAGTCGCTGAGCGTCCATGGAATGATCACGTCGAGGTTGCGATAGGCCAGCCCCACGCGGCTGCAGGCGCCCAGGGCGAGGGTCAAGGTGAGGAGAACGGCAATGTGTTTTAACCAGCGCGACATGGGCGAGTCCTTGCTAACGCGTAGCGTCTCGATCGGATGCTGTATCTGAACGCAGAATGAGCCCGGCAGTTCAGCCGATCAATAGAACGCCCGCTCAGCCCTGAGCGTGACCAGGCTGTCGCACTCGCTGTTGTGCCCGGAATAGGCCGAACAATCGCCGCCGCTGAGGCTGGAGTCGCTGTAGATCAGGTCGAGGTCGATGCCCATGAAGGGCCGGGAAAATTTCACTGACCAATCGGTGAAACTGCCTACATAGCCGCCGTCCGCGACCGACACCGGCGTGTTCAGTTGGTGGGTGGTGTATTTCATGCTGATCCCGATGCCAAACGGTTGGTTGCCGCCGAGGTCGGCGAACAGCGTGCTGTTCTGTTTGTCCGGATCGTTGCTGAGGGCGACGCCGAAGCGGCTGCCGAGCAAGGTCAGGCCGCCGAACAGTTCCTGGCTGTCGAGGGTGTCCACCTTCGGGTAGCTGTAATGGATCATCCCCACTTCGTAGCCGAGGGTTTGGTCGAAGGGTTGTTTAAAGCCGACGTAGGAATCCACTTCCAGGGTGGTGGAAGGCGACAGGCCCATGCTCGGTGACCACTGGCCCACGTACCAGCCGCTGTCGTGGCTGAGGTCGAGGCCACCGTGGAACGAACCGGTGGTCGACGGCTTGACCAACCCCTGGGCCATGCTGCGGCTGGGGGTGGTGCCAAGCTTGAGGTCGAAGTCCCCCAGTTCGCGCTGGAAGACTTGCCCGTGAGCGCTGGAATAGGCCATTAGGCTGAAGAGCAGGTAATACGGGGATTTGAGCATGCGTCACTCCATGAACAGCGAGGAGCAGGAACCGGAAAAACTGCTGAAACGCTTAATCTAGACGTTTGCAAGCATACCGACGAATGTCAGGCATCGAAGGCCGTTCGTCGATTGAGGCGTAATTGATTGGTTTGCGGGGTGTTGCGAGGGTTCCAGTCCAAGCGCTTCGAAGCTCAAAGCGCTTACGGACCAGGTGACGCGGGGCTTACTTTTTACCGAGGGTAATTTGCTTCGACGGGCCGAATGTCTGGCCGCTCACGCCTTTGGCGATTTGCTGGATTTCACCACCGGATTTGAGGAACGCAGCAATCTGGTTGTTGATCGATTCGCTGGTTTCAACGGCTGGAGCTGGCTTTGCTTTGCTGTTGGATGCTTTTACACGCATGGCGGCCATTAACCTGTAGAAAATTAACTTGGCCAGGCATCGTACATGAATTACTTGACAATAGCTTGGTAAATATCCCCCGGAATAACCAGTGTGGGGTTGGGTTAATGGGCGATTATTCTTCGAAAGACCCGCCTAAGCCGCTGTTTTAACTAAGAACATCCTTGGCGAATTGGCCTGTTCGCCCTGGCCTGGCAGTCGTATTTCACCTTCATCGTCCTGACGAGTGGCCCCGCTCTATGAGCGAAACCCAGGAAAATCAACGCGTTTGCCGGATTTTCTCGCGCCGCCCGGCCGCGCAGCGAACGGCACCGGCAAAACCGGGTAGAATGCCGCCCACGCAATGAGGGTATTGGACATGGCTTTAGTCGGGCGCTACAACAGTTTGCAAGTGGTTAAACACACTAACTTCGGTTTATATCTGGATGGCGGTGCGGACGGCGAAATTCTGCTGCCTAATCGTTATATTCCCAAAGATATTCCCAGCGAAGATGAAGATTGGCTCAACGTTTTTATTTATCTGGACAGCGATGACAAACTCATCGCAACTACCGAAACACCGAAAGTTCAAGTCGGTGAATTCGCCAGTTTGAAAGTCGTTGAAGTCAACAGCATCGGCGTGTTCCTCGACTGGGGGTTGCCGAAGGACCTGTTGCTGCCGTATTCCGAAGAAAAACGCCAGATGACCGCTGGCGAGTACGTGGTGGTGCACGTCTACCTCGACAAGCACACCCGCCGCATCACCGCCACCGCGCGCCTGGACCGTTACCTGGACAAATCGCCGGCCAACTACAAGCCGGGCCAAGAAGTGGATTTGCTGGTGGCCGAAGCGACCGACATGGGCTTCAAGGCAATCATCAACAACAAGCACTGGGGCTTGATCCACAAGAACGAAATCTTCAAGTTCATGCGTGCCGGCAAAGAAGAGAAGGGCTTCATCAAGGAAGTCCGCGCCGACGGCAAGATCAGCCTGAGCCTGCAACCGGTCGGCGAAGAAGCCGCCACCAGCCTCAACTCGAAGATCCTCGCCAAGTTGCGTGACAACAACGGCACGTTGCCGATCAGTGACAAAAGCGATCCGGCGTTGATCAGCAGTATGTTTGGCGTCAGTAAGGGCAACTTCAAAAAAGCCATTGGTGCGCTGTACAAGAACGGCCAGATTGTCATTCACGCTGATCGCATTGAACTAAGCTGACCCCGCGCTGGCCCCATGTAGGTCGACTACTTGGGGTTGGATCGCGATGAAACAAGCACTGTTTGCCTACGCCGGTACCTTGCTGGCGTTTCTCGTCCTCGACGGCCTTTGGCTGGGTGTGCTGATGGGCCCGACCTACAAGGCCCTGCTCGGTTCGTTGATGCTCGATCAGCCCCGGCTGGTCCCGGCGGCGCTGTTCTATCTGCTCTATATCATCGGTTGCGTGGTGTTTGTGGTATTGCCGGCGGTGAGCTGGCAACGGGCCGCAGGCCTGGGCGCGTTGCTCGGGTTAGTGGCGTACGGCACGTATGACCTGAGCAATTGGGCGACGCTGAAAGGTTGGTCCGCGCAGTTGGCGGTGATGGACATGGTGTGGGGCGCATTTGCCACGGCCGTGGCCTGTACGGTGGGGTTTTGGGTGGCGCGCAAGGCGCAGTGATGGGTGTTGCCTGTCAGGACGCCATCGCGGGCAAGCCCGCTCCCACAGGGGAACTGCTTCGAGCTTGGATTTCTCATTCCCCAGCAATACTTGTGGGAGCGCACTTGCCCGCGATGGCGTCATTGGGCCAACCAACAAACCATCCTGTATACACAAACTCGCACCGTTTTTAAGCGCAGCTGCCCTGTTCATGGGCACGTCACGGCCAATATTCCTGTGGCCGACGCCCGGAAGACCCACAGTGCTCACAGCTTAATCACTGATGGCACGCATTCTGCCTATGCACTCGTATACAAACCATGCCAGCTCCCGTACCCAGTGCCGGAGCGGAGCTTGACTTACGAGGAGCCCAGCGATGTCCGAGCAAATGCCCAACGGCTACAGTCCCCGCCTCTATAACGAGGACCTGGGGCCGCTGCCGCAGAAATGGAATTGGTACAACATCTTCGCGTTCTGGATGAGTGATGTGCACAGCGTTGGCGGTTATGTCTTCGCCGCCAGCCTGTTCGCCTTGGGGCTGGCCAGTTGGCAGGTGTTGATCGCCTTGCTCGCCGGGATTTGCATCGTGCAGCTGATTGCTAACCTAGTGGCCAAGCCGAGTCAGCAAGCGGCGGTGCCGTATCCGGTGATTTGTCGCCTGGCGTTCGGGATATTCGGGGCGAACATCCCGGCAGTGATTCGCGGCTTGATCGCGGTGGCCTGGTACGGGATTCAGACTTACCTGGCGTCCAGTGCGCTGATTATCGTGGTGTTGCGGTTCTTCCCGTCCATGGCCGTTTATGCCGAGCCGCACTTTGCCGGTTTGTCCTACCTCGGCTGGTTCGGTTTCCTCAGCCTGTGGTTGGTCCAGGCCTTGGTGTTCTGGGCCGGCATGGAGTCGATCCGGCGCTTCATCGACTGGGCCGGACCGGTGGTGTACGGCGTGATGTTCATGCTCGCGGGTTGGATTGTGTGGAAGGCCGGCTGGGGCAACATCAGTTTCACCCTCGCGGAAAAATCCCTGTCCGGTTGGCAAGCTTTCGGCCAAGTCATCGTCGCGACGGCCCTAGTGGTGTCGTACTTTTCCGGCCCGACCCTGAACTTCGGTGACTTCAGCCGCTATTGCCGAAGCATGGGCGACGTCAAGCGCGGCAACTTCTGGGGCCTGCCGGTGAATTTTCTGGCGTTCTCCCTGGTGACCGTGGTCATCGTGTCCGGCACCTTGCCGGTGTTCGGTGAAATGCTCCACGACCCGATCGCCACCGTGGCTCGCATCGACAATGACGTGGCGGTGTTGCTTGGTGCCTTCGCGTTTGTCACCGCTACCGTGGGCATCAATATCGTCGCCAACTTCGTCTCGCCAGCCTTCGACTTCGCCAACGTCGCCCCGAGCAAGATCAGTTGGCGTGCCGGCGGCATGATCGCCGCCGTCGCCTCGATCTTCATCACCCCGTGGAACCTGTTCAACAATCCGGAAGTGATTCACTACACCTTGGATGTGCTGGCGGCGTTTATCGGCCCGTTGTTCGGCATTCTGCTGGTGGATTACTACCTGATCAAAAAGCAGCAGATCGACGTCGATGCGCTGTTCAACGACAGCCCGAGCGGGCGCTATTACTACAGCGGCGGGGTCAATTGGACGGCGGTCAAGGCGCTGATTCCGGCGACCCTGATGGGCGTCGCAATCACCTTTACCCCGGCGCTGCAAGTGATGGCCAACTTCGCCTGGTTTACCGGTTGCTTCCTCGGCGGCGTGATCTATTTCGCCCTGGCCCGCAAGCAAATTGCGCCGCGTGCCGCCACATTGGCCACGGCGGGATGACGCAACTGGCGAATTAAAGGTCTGTTCCAGGCTTTTATTTCTGGCCGAGTGGTTAATAATCCACAGCATAATTTTTCGCCCCGGCGCTGAATTCCAGGCCGGGGCTTTGTTTTGACTGTCGAGCCACTGCCATGTCTGTTGTCGTTGAGGTTGTCCGGTGAACGCGCCACGGCGCAGCGCCGATGGGTTCGCCCTGCAAGTGATGCTGGGGTTGTGCCTGATCTGGGGTGTCCAGCAAGTCATCATCAAATGGGCGGCGCCGGACATTGCCCCGGTGATGCAGGCGGCCGGGCGCTCGGGGATTTCCGCGCTGCTGGTGGGCTTGCTGATTTGCTGGAAGGGCGGTTGGGGCCAAGTCGGTCATACCTGGCGTGGCGGCTTGCTGGCCGGCGGTCTGTTTGCCCTGGAGTTCTTTTTCATCGCCGAAGGTTTATTGCTGACCACGGCGGCGCACATGTCGGTGTTCCTCTACACCGCGCCGATCTTCACCGCGCTGGGCGTGCACTGGCTGTTACCGAGTGAGCGCTTGCGGCCGGTGCAATGGCTGGGGATTGTCTTGGCGTTTGTCGGCATTGCCATTGCGTTTGTCGGTGGCGTGTCCTGGGACAATCTCGACCGCCGCATGCTCTTGGGCGATGCCTTGGGCGTGTTGGCGGGGGCGGCGTGGGGCTGGACCACGGTGGTGGTGCGGGCGTCGCGGCTGTCGGAAGCGCCGGTGACCCTGACCCTGTTTTATCAACTGATCGTCGGCTTCGTTGGCTTGCTGCTGATCGCGATCTTCAGCGGCCAGGTCAGCCATGTCAGCCTGACGCCTGTCGCGGTGGCCAGTGTGCTGTTCCAGGGCTTGGTGGTGTCGTTCTTCAGTTACCTGACCTGGTTCTGGCTGCTGCGGCGTTACCTGGCGGCGAACATTGCGGTGTTTTCGTTTATGACGCCGCTGTTCGGCGTCACGTTCGGCGTGGTGTTGCTCGGCGAAGAGCTGAGCCTGAACTTCATCATTGGCGCGGTGCTGGTGCTGCTCGGCATTACCTTTGTCAGTGCCGAGCAGTGGGTGCGCCGCCGTTTGCGCAAAGCGCTGGGTCAGCACTGACCGGGCGCAGCAACAAGCGCTGTATTCGTTACCGCCGACAGGGCTCAAGCATCGGCTTGAACTAACCACTGAGGATTTGGATCGATTCAGTAACAGATCATTGCGGATTTGCACGAGCATTGCGTAGGACTTCGGACTATTATCAGTGCGAAGCGGCTACAGAATTCCAGTCGCTCAGCACGACCCTGAAGGGGGCAAGACGATGAAAGAGAAAATTCAAAACTGGCTGCATGATCTGGGTGTCGCACTCGGCTTGATCGAACCGCCTCTGCAACCGGTGCCGATTCGCACGGACGACGAGCAACGTCGGCGTCAGCCGCGTCGCCGCTAATCCAGCGCCGAGCGGTTGATTGCGGAGCTTTTGGGGTGGCTGGGGAGCTTGCTCTTGCCACCTGCACAACGCTCAATGCCGCCCAATCTCCATCAAGAAACGGCTCAAATCCTTGACCGTTCTCGCTTTCCTGAGCATCTGATCCTCTTCGGCGGTAAACGCCGTCAAGCCCAATTCATCTTCCAGATGAAAAATCAGGTCTTCAATTTCCGCTTTATCCAACCCTAATTGCGCCAGCTCGGCGTCGTCGGCAAAGTCTTGCCGGCCGTCCAGCAAACGGCTGATCAATTGGTGCACGGCAGCTCGAACGGCAGCTCTTTTCATGGTTAGGCGTCGCACTTGGGGTCAGGCAATCCCTGCGAAAGCATTAATGCATTGGCATGAGTACAGCACAGCTCTCGGGGACTGACGCGGCCGCTCGTCAATCATTGCCGCCGTGCAGGTTCTTCAGGCGAAAAAAACGGGTGGGGCAACCGACGCCCCACCCGTCGAAGAAAGCATCACATTATGGCTTCAGCGTTAGATCGCACTGGCCAGGGTCGCTGGGCGACGGGACAGCAGGCTGACCAGCACGAAGCTCACCAGGCCGACGCCGAGGCTGTAGTAGATCGGCGTGTTGGCGTCCAGACCGTCCTTGACCATGAACACCAGCGCGGTGGCGAAGCCCAGGCCCATGCTGGCGATGGCGCCGGCGGTGGTCGCGCGTTTCCAGAAAATCGCCCCGATCAGCGGGATCAGCATGCCGCCCACCAACAGGTTGTACGCCAGGGTCAGGGCGCTGATCACGTCATTGACCACCAGCGCGATACCGAGCACGACAATGCCGGTCAGCAGGGTGAACAGGCGGTTGATGCCCAGGCTCGATTGTTTGCCGCCACGCAGTTTCGGCAGCAGGTCTTCGGTCAGTGTGGTGGAAGCGGCCAGCAGGCCGGCGCTGGCGGTGGACATCATGGCCGCCAGTGCTGCGGCGATCACCAGGCCACGGATGCCGTCCGGCAGCGACAGTTTGACGATGGCGGCGAAGGCGTTGTTGACGTTGTCCAGGTCCGGGATCAGCACATGCGCGGCCATGCCGATCAACGCGCAGGCCAGGCCGTAGAGGATGCAGTACAGCCCGGCGAAGGTGCCGGCGTATTGCGCGACCTTGGCGGTCTTGACGGTGAACACCCGCTGCCAGATGTCCTGGCCGATCAGGATGCCGAAGAAGTAGATCATGAAGTAGGTGATGATGGTGTCCCAGCCGATGGTGGTGAAGCTGAACGCCGTCGATGGCAGTTTCAACACCAACTCATCCCAACCGCCGACGCGGTACAGGCAGATCGGCAACAGGATGAACATCAGGCCCACGGTCTTGATCACGAACTGGACGATGTCGGTCAGGGTCAGCGACCACATGCCGCCAATCGCCGAGTACACCACCACGACGCCACCGCCGAGCAGCACCGAGACCCAGAACGGCAGGCCGAACAGCACTTGCAGCACGGTGCCGATGGCCAGGATCGAGGTCACGCCAATCATCAGCGCGTAGGCCAGCATGATCGCCGCGCTCGCCGAGCGGGCCATGGGGTTGTAGCGTTTTTCCAGGACCTGGGTGACGGTGTAGATCTTCAGCTTGAGTAGCGGCTTGGCGAGGAACAGGTTCAGCGCGACGATCCCGCAACCCAGTGCCGCGCACAGCCAGAAGCCGGAAATCCCGTGGACGTAGCCGAGGCGCACGGTGCCGACGGTGGATGCCCCGCCGAGCACGGTGGCGGCCATCGTGCCCATGTACAAGGTCGGGCCGAGGTTACGCCCGGCCACCAGGTAATCTTCGTTGGTTTTGGCTTTGCGCATGCCGAAGTAACCGAGCACGAGCATCGCGGCGGCGTAAATGAGGACGACGAGTAAATCCAGTGCCATGGTGGCGTGTCTCCGATTGTCTTTTTTATGGTGGAACAGAGTTAATGCTGTGGTGTGGTTTTTTTGTAGGAGCGAGCCTGCTCGCGAAAGCGGTCAGTCAGTCACATCAATGTTGAATGTGCTGGCGTCATCGCGAGCAGGCTCGCTCCTACAGGTAGATCGGTATCAGGCCGGCTGACGGAGTTCAGGCTTTGCGGCGGTGCGCTTGCTACGAACATCATCCGGCCCAAACACGTCCCGTGGCTCTGGAAAGAGGCTCAGCAGGCTCAAATACACCACCGACGCCAATCCCAAAGTCACCGGCAAGCTGATGTCGATGCCGCCCGCCAACTCTCCCAGCACGCCGACGAATTGCCCCGGCAGGTTCACGAAGCACAAACCCACCAGCGCGCTCGGAATCCAGGCGCCCAGGCCACGCCAGTTCCAGCCGTGGGTGAACCAGTAGCGGCCACCGGTTTCTCCACGGGTGAACACTTGCAGGTCGTCCGGGCAGTAGAAGCCGCGGCGCACCACCAAGCCGATGATCATGATCACCATCCAGGGCGTGGTGCAGGTGATGATCAGCACCGCGAAGGTCGACACGCTCTGCACCAGGTTCGCCGCAAAGCGCCCGATGAAGATGAAGGCGATCGACAGCACGCCGATCAGCAAGGTCGCCTTGACCCGCGACAGCAGCCGTGGGAACACGCTGGACATGTCCAGCCCGGTGCCATACAGCGAGGTGGTGCCAGTGGACATGCCGCCGATCACCGCAATCAGGCACACCGGCAGGAAGAACCAGCTCGGCGACACCGCCAGCAGGCCGCCGACGTAGTTGTTCGCGGCGATGTAGTCCGGGGCCTTGATCGCGACGATGGTCGCGGTGGCGAGGCCGAACAGGAAGGGGATCAGCGTGGCGAGTTGCGCGGCAATCACCGCCAGCATGATGCGGCCTTTTGGGGTGTCGCGGGGGATGTAGCGTGACCAGTCGCCGAGGAAGGCGCCGAAGGAAATCGGGTTGCTCATGGCGACCAGCGCCGCGCCAATGAAGGCGGCCCAAAATCCTGCCTGACCCAGGGCGACGGTGCCGGCGAACTCACTGTCGAAGGTCGGGGCGAAGGCGAAGATGCCCAGCAGGAACAGCAGGCTGGCGGCCCAGACCGCGATGCGATTGACCCACAGCATGAAGCGGAAGCCGTAGATGCACACGGTCAGCACCAGCAGCGCGAACAAGCCGTAGGCCAGGCCCAGGCTGAGGTCGGTTTCCGGTAGGCCGATCAGGCGTTTGGCGCCGCCGATCAACGCATCGCCGGAACTCCACACTGACAGTGAGAAGAACGCGATGGCCGTCAGTAACGACAGGAACGAACCGACGATCCGCCCGTGCACGCCGAAATGCGCACCGGAGGACACGGCGTTGTTGGTGCCATTGAGCGGGCCGAACAGGCCCATGGGCGCGAGGATCAGCGCACCCACCACCACGCCCAGCACAATCGCCCAGACGCCCGCCTGGAACGATAGGCCGAACAGCACCGGGAAACTGCCCAGCACCGCGGTGGCAAAGGTATTGGCGCCGCCGAAGATCAGGCGAAACAGGTCGCTGGGTCGGGCGTCGCGTTCATGATCCGGGATCTGTTCGACCCCGTTTGTTTCAATGCTGCTAAGGCTTTTCTGCTTGTTGTTGTTATTCATGATCTGCTCCGATCATAAAGGCGCGCTCATCGTGTGTGAGCGTCACCTGTTTGGCTAAGGGGTTGGCAGCCCTTCCGGCATTGCGGACAAATGTTCGTGACAGGCCAGCCATAGGCCTTGTTGTTGTCGGCGAAACACGATGGTTTCCCGTTCCTGGCTGAAGTGTTGCTCCCCTTGCATGCGCAGCTCGGTGGCCACGTCATGGATAAAAATCGCCACGTCACCCTGCAGGCTGACAAAGGCGTTGCTCGAGGTGCACGCGAGCACCTCGAAGCCGTCCTCGGCGCGCCAGCTGTCCCACAACGCCTGGTAGGCATCGCGGGTCAGCAGGGGCTGTTCGAGGGTGTAGAACACGAAGCTGGCATCGTGGCTGAACGCCGCGAAGTAGGCCTCGCGGTCATTGCGGGCGAAGGCCGACACCAGCTCGGCGGCGGCCTTGAGGACTTGATCACGTTCGTTCATGACCGGTCCTCAGCGATGAACCACGCCCGGCAGTACGCAGAGCATCTCGTACAGCAAGTTGGCGGCCAGCAGCGAGGTGTTGCCGGTGGTGTCATAGGCCGGCGAGACTTCTACCAGATCGCAACCGACCAGGTCGAGGCCTTGGCAGCCACGGACGATCTCGATCGCCTGAATGGTGGTCAAACCGCCGATTTCCGGGGTGCCGGTGCCCGGCGCCCAGGCCGGGTCGATGCCGTCGATGTCGAAACTCAAGTACACCGGGCCACCGCCGACTTTCTCGCGGACTTCGGCCATCAGCGGTGCCAAGGATTTGTGCCAGCACTCTTCGGCCTGGACCACGCGGAAGCCCTGGTTGCGGCTCCAGTTGAAGTCGTCGGCGGTATAGCCCTGGGCGCGCAGGCCGATTTGCACCACGCGGTCCGGGTCGAGCAAGCCTTCTTCAACGGCACGGCGGAAGGTGGTGCCGTGGGCAATTTTCTCGCCGAACATGTGGTCGTTCACATCGGCGTGGGCGTCGATGTGCACCAGGCCGACCTTGCCGTGCTTCTTATGGATCGCCCGCAGGATCGGCAGGGTGATGGTGTGGTCGCCGCCGAGGGTCATGGGGATGACATCGTGTTCGAGAATCTGGTGGTACGACTCTTCGATGATCCGCACGGCGTCGAGCAGGTTGAAGGTGTTGATCGCCACGTCGCCGATATCCGCCACCGACAAGGAGTCGAACGGCGCGGCACCGGTGGCCATGTTGTAGGGGCGGATCATCACGGATTCAGCGCGGATGTCACGTGGCCCGAAACGGGTGCCCGGACGCAGCGAGGTGCCGATGTCCAGAGGAACGCCGACAAACGCCGCATCGAGCCCGGCAGCGGTGGGGACGTGGGGGAGTCGCAACATGGTGGCGATGCCGCCGAAACGCGGCATTTCGTTGCCGCCCAGTGGTTGGTGAAGAATCTTGTCCACGGGTAGGGCCTCATCGTTTTTTTGTAGTAGGGGGCGATGATGCGAAATGTAGTGGGCGGGAAGAATCGCTATGGGCAAATACTTAGTTCAGATTTTTCTAAACTAATGGGGGTTGGGGGATTAGACTTTGCGGCAGTGAGATGATCGTTCCCACGCAGAGCGTGGGAACGATCGACCACATATCCAAACCCCGGAGCCCCCATGGCCAACGCGTTACCCGACCTGAAACTATTGCGCATTTTTGTCAGCGTTGTGCGCCATCAGGGCTTCGCCAACGCCCAGCATGAGCTCAACCTCTCGACCTCGGCGATCAGCACTTACATGAGCCAACTCGAAGCCGCCCTGGGCCTGGTGCTGTGTCATCGTGGGCGCGGGGGGTTCAGCCTGACCAGCAAGGGTGAGCTGTTCCATCAGGAAACCCTGCGCCTGCTGGCCGAACTCGAAGGCTTCGAGCAATACGCCGCCGCGCTCAAGGGCGAACTGCGCGGCACCTTGAACCTCGGGGTGATCGACTCCACCGTCAGCGATAAAGCCTTGCCGTTCGCCGAAGCCATCGGCGCCTACAGCCTGGAACACCCGGCAGTGCACCTGCATTTATCGGTGATGAGCCCTTACGAACTGCAACTCGGCGTGCAGGACAACCGCCTCGACCTGGCCATCGGCGCGTTCTCCACGCGCATGAGCGGCCTGGTGTACATGCCGCTGTACCGCGAGCAGCACTGGTTGTATTGCAGCAGTCGTCATCCGCTGTTCAGCGAGCGGCGCATCCCCGAACAAGTCATCACCCAGCAACGCATGGTCGGTCGCGGCTACTGGAGCCAGGCCGAACTGGCGCGCCACGGCTTCAAGCACAGCGCCGCGACGGTGGAGAGTATGGAGGCGCAGCTGATCCTGGTGCTGTCCGGAGCCTACATCGGTTACTTGCCGGAACACTACGCCCAGGCCTGGGCCGACAAGGGTGATCTGCGAGTCTTGCTGCCGGCGACCTTCGGCTATCAGGCGCCATTCTCGATGATCGTGCGCCGGGGCCGCAGTCGCGAGCCGCTGATCCAGACGTTCCGCGATTTGCTCAAAGCGCAGCTCAATCAGGCATAAGAACATGTCCAGACCTCAATGCCCGCGCTGCTTGCGCCCTCAAACCCATTGCCTTTGCCCGCTGATCCCGAGTCTCGACAGCCGCACCCGCGTCTTGCTGTTGCAGCATCCCAGCGAAGTGAACCACGCGCTGAACACGGCACGCCTGGCAGCGCTCGGGTTGAACAATGCCGAGCTAATCGTCGGCGAGGTATTCGAGGATCTGCCGGCACTGTTGAACCGCCCGGGCTATCAAGCGCGGTTGTTATTTCCCGGCGAAAGCGCGCAGCCGTTGCAGGCCTATGCGGACGTTGATCAGCCGCTGTTGTTGGTGGTACCGGACGGCACCTGGCGCAAGGCGCGCAAGCTGTTGCATCTCAATCCATTGCTGGCGGCACTGCCCAGGGTGACGCTGGCCGACGGCGGGGTGTCGCGTTACCGACTGCGCAAAGCCCCAGGGCCGGGGGCTTTGTCGACCATCGAAGCCATCGTTCAAGCGTTGCAGACGTTGGAAGCACCGATGACGTTCGAACCTTTGCTCAAGCCGTTCGAGGCGTTGATCGAAGGGCAGATTGCGGCGATGGGGGAGGAGACTTTCCTGCGCAATCATGGTCAGTGAATAACCCTGTGGTGAGGGGGCTTGCCCCCGTTCGGCTGCGAAGCAGTCGTGAAGCCGGCCGACTTGGTGTGTCTGAAAGAATGTGGGGGGGGAGCGCTTCGCGCTCCGACGGGGGCAAGCCCCCTCACCACAGGCAAGCCCTCACCACAGGCAAACTCTCACCACAGGCAAGCCCTCACCACAGGCAAGCTCTCACCACAGGCAAGCTCTCACCACAGGCAAGCTCTCACCACAGGCAAGCCCTCACCACAGGCAAGCCCTCACCACAGGCAAGCCCCCACCACAGGCAAGTCCCTCACCACAAAGGTGTGGGCGCTTCTACCGCTCGCGCATCGCCTCGGTCCGCGCTTTGAGCACTGGCTTGAGCAAGTAATCCAGCACACTTTTCTCCCCGGTGATGATGTCCACCGTAGCCACCATTCCCGGGATGATCAGCAGCGGTTTGGCATCGCCGCCCAGGTGATTTTTGTCGGTGCGCACCTGGATCAAATAGAAGCTGTTGCCCTTGTCATCGGTGATGGTGTCGGCGCCGATCAATTCCAGTTTGGCGCTCAGCCCGCCATAGATGGTGTAGTCGTAGGCGCTGAACTTGACCATGGCTTTCTGGCCCGGATGCAGGAAGGCCACGTCTTGAGGACGCACCTTGGCTTCGATCAGCAGGTTGTCTTCCAGGGGCACGATTTCCACCATGTCGCTGCCCGGCTGGACCACGCCGCCGATGGTGTTGACCTTCAGCACTTTGATGATGCCGTGGACCGGCGAGACCACTGTGGTGCGGCTGACGCGGTCGTCGATGGCGATGCTCGACGCGGTGATTTTCGACAGGTCGGTGCGTTTTTCATTCAGCTCCTTGGCCGCGTCCGAGCGGAAGGATTGTTCCGATTCGTCGATCTTGCTCTTGATCTCATTGATCGCCGATTCGGCTCGGGGAATCGCCAGCGTCGTGGCGTTCAGCGAACCCTTGATTTCCACGGCGCTGCGCTTCAAACGGAGGATTTCCACCGGCGAAACCGCACCGGTCCCCACCAGCGGCGCGGACATGTTCATCTCTTGTTGCAGCAGCGCCAGGCTTGAACTGTATTGCCCCTGTTTCGAGCGGAATTCCGCCAGTTCCTGGGTTTTTTGCCGAAGTTGTTCAGTCAAGGTCCGCTGTTCACTGGCCAATCGGCGCTGGCGTTGCTCGTAGAGCGAGCGCTCGTCCTCGGCCACTTGCGGCGCTTTGGCGATGACCTCGTCGGAGAGCTTGAACGGCCGGCCCTCGGCCTCGGCGGCCAGGCGCTCCACCTGCGCGGTCAATGCATAACGATCGGCTTCGCTTTCGCCCTTGTTCGACAGGAAGCGCGTGTCATCCAGGCGCAGCAGGGTGTCGCCCTTGTTCACCATTTGCCCTTCACGGACGAAGATCTCGGTGACGATGCCGCCCTCCAGGTTCTGGATCACCTGGACCTTGCTCGACGGAATCGCCTTGCCTTCGCCCATGGTGACTTCCTGCAACACCGCGTACTTGGCCCACACCAGTGCGCTGATCAGCAGGCCGGCGGCTAGCCACACGGTAATTCGCGACCAGCGCGGCGAATCCTGCAACGCGGCGCCGGCGGTTTCCGCCATGAACTCGCTTTCCGCGCTTTTGCGGAAACTGCCGAAGTAGCCACGGTCCGGGGTCGATTCTGTTGAGGCTGGCATGGGCAACTCCTAGACCGCCGCAGAGCCGACACGGCCCTTGCGCAATGCATCGATGACCGCTTCTTTCGGACCGTCGGCGACGATCTTGCCGTTGTCCAGCACCAGCAAGCGATCCACCAGGCTGAGCATCGAGGTGCGGTGGGTGACCAGCAGCAAGGTCTTGCCGCTGACCCAACCCTGGAGTTTCTGGCGCAAGACGTCTTCGCTGCTGTTGTCCATGTGGCTGGTGGGTTCGTCGAGCAGCAGGATCGGCGGGTCGAGCAACAAGGCCCGGGCCATCAGCACCGCTTGGCGCTGGCCGCCGGAGAGCAATTGCCCGCGTTCACCCACGGGCCGGTCAAAGCCCTGGGGATGCTGGCGCGCCAGTTCGGTCACGCCGGTCAGGTCCGCCACTTCTAGCATCCGCGCATCGCTGACGTAGCGGGCGCCGAGGGTCAGGTTGTCGCGCAAACTGCCTGCCAGCAACGGCAGATCGTGGGCGACGTAACCGATTTGCTGGCGCAGGTCGGCGACGTCCAGTTGCCGCAAGTCGAGGCCGTCGAGCAGCAACTGGCCTTCTTCCGGTGCGTAGAAACCCATCAGCAATTTGCCCAGGGTGCTTTTGCCGGAACCGCTGCGACCGATGATGCCGATGCGTTCGCCGGGCTTGAGACTGAAACTGATATTGGCCAGCGCCGGCCCGTTCTGGCCCTGGTAGTGGAACGTCACGCCGCTGACGTCCAGGGCGCCTTGCAATTGCGTGCGCTCCAGCGGCCGTTGCTTGGCGTCGCGCTCCTGGGGCAGGGCCATCAGCGCGTCGGTACTTTTCATGGTCAGTTGCGCTTGCTGGTAGCGGGTGATCAACCCGGCGATCTGCCCCAGCGGCGCGAGAACTCGACTGCCAAGCATGTAGGTGGCCACCAGCGCGCCGACGCTGAGGTTGCCGGCGATGATGCTGTAGACCCCGGCGACGATGGTCGCCATCCCGGAAAACTGCTGGATGAACAGGGTGCCATTGGTCGCCAGCGCTGACAGATTGCGGGCATGGCTGTCGAGGCGGGTGAGGGCGCCGTGGGTGCTTTCCCATTGATGCTGGCGCTCGCTTTCGGCGCTGCACGCCTTGAGGGTTTCCAGGCCGCCGAGGGTTTCGATCAACAGGGCCTGGCGTTCGGCGCCGAGGCTCAGGCTGCGTTGCACGGTGTCACGCAGGCGCACCTGAATAATCATCGCGAAGATGATGGTGATCGGGAACGCCAGCAGCGGAATCACCACCAGCCACCCGCCGAGCAGGCCGATCATCACCAGCATCAGCACGGCGAAGGGCAAGTCGATCAGGCTGGTCAGGGTCACGGCGGTGAGGAATTCGCGCAAGCCCTGGAAGTCGTGGATGCTCTGGGCGAAGCCGCCGATGGTCGCCGGTTTGGCTTTCATCGCCATGCCGGTGATGCGCTCGAACAAGGTCGCGGAAAGGATCACGTCGGTCTTCTTGCCGGCGGTGTCGAGCAGATGGGCACGCACCACCCGCAGCACCAGTTCGAAACCGGTGCCGATCAGCAAGCCGATCGACAGCACCCACAAGGTCGAGGTGGCCTGGTTCGGCACCACGCGGTCGTAGGTCTGCATGACGAACAGCGGCACCATCAAGCCCAGCAGGTTGATCAGAAAACTGGCGAGGATCGCATCGCTGTACAGCCAGCGCGACAGCTTCAAGGTGTCGCGAAACCAGGCCTCGACCCGGGGCACCAGCGGCGAGCGCAGGTCTTCGATTTCGTGACGCGGGCGGGCGAACAGGGCCTGGCCGGTGTAGTCCTCGTCGAGTTCTGCCAGGCTGACCCATTGCTCGCCGCCTTCGGCTTCGCTGGGCAGAATCAACGCCTGGCCATTGTCGCCAAAGCGCCGCAGCACCGCGCAGCGGCCGTTGTGCAGCAGCAACATCACCGGCAAGTTCAGCGGCGAGATGGCCTTCAGTTCACGGCGCAACAGCCGCGCCTGCAAACTCGCCCGGGCCGCCGCGCGGGGCAGCAGGTCCAGGCTCAGGCGTTGTTGCGCCAGCGGCAGGCCGGCGCTCAGGCTGGCGCGGCTGACCGTGGCGCCGTGGAGTTTGCACAGGATCAGCAGACCGTCCAGGAGCGGGTCATCGAAGCTCAGGCGCGGATCGACGCCGGTGTTGCCGGGTTCCATGCTGGTCACGTCAGTCACTCCCAGACCTATCGCAGTTCAGGCAGCCGAGCTTCGTTTTTCACTTCGGTCTGGGCGATCGCATCGTTAGGCAGCACCACTCGTTGCTTGCTCAGCAACACGCCCATGTTCGCCAGCACCCGGTACATCGAATATTCCTCGGTGTAACGCACTTCGGTGTAGCGACGGTTGGCGTTGTACAGCTCGTTTTCGCTGTCCAGCACGTCGAGCAGGGTCCGTTGGCCGAGGCCGAACTGGTCCTGGTACGCGGCGCGCACGCGGGTGGAGGTCTCGGCGTATTCGCGGGCGGTCGGGGTTTGCTTGCGCGCATTGAGCATGGCGTTCCACGCCAGGTGAATGTTCTCGTTGAGCTGGCGCAAGGCGTTGTTGCGGATGTCCATGGCCTGGTTGATCTGGTGAGCGTTGGACTGCAAGCGCGCCTTGTCACTGCCGCCACGGAACAGGTTGTAGTTCATCACCACGCCGACCCGCCATTCGTTGTCGTGGCCTTTTTCACCCTGCACGTTGTTGTTCGCGCCCACCGCCGCTTCGGCGTCGAAGCGCGGGTAGAACGGCGACTTGGCAACTTCATACTGGCTTTCGGCGGACTGCACGTCGGCCTGGGCCGATTTCAGGTAGGGGTTGTTGTCGACCATGCTCTGCTGCGCGTCTTGCAGGGTGGGCGGCAGTTCGCCACGGGTCGAGGGCGGCGTTTCCAGTTCATCGGGCATGCGCCCGACCACGGCGAAGAAGTTCGACTCGGCGTCCGACAGATCGACGTCGGCGGTGTCGAGGTTGTTTTCCGCCAGGGCCCGACGAGCGACCGACTGATCGGAGTCGGCGTTGCTGCCGATGCCGCGCTGGGTGCGCAGGCCAATCTGGTCGTTGACCCGCAAATGCGCTTGCAGGTTGTTCTTGGCCAGGGTCACCAGCTCCCGGCGCTTGAGCACTTCGAGGTACACCTCAATGGTGCGCAAGGCCAGGTCCTGGGCCGTGCCCTGAGCGTAATAGGCCCGTGAGTTGACCACGCCCTTGGTGCGCTCGACCTCGTTGGCGGTGTTGAAACCGTCGAACAGCATCTGCCGCAGGCGCAATTCGGATTGGGTGTAGTTGAGGATTTCCTTGTGGTGATTACCGAAGGCGCGGGTGTTTGTGTTGTCGCTGTAGCCGCGCCCGTACGCGGCGTTCAAATCCACCGACGGGTAGAAGCCGCCCTTGGCGACTTTGACTTCTTCGTCCGCAGACAGCCGACTGTCCACCCGCGAAGCCAATTCCGGATGAGTGGCAATGGTGCTCTGGATCGCCTCCGTCAGCGACATGGCTTGAGCCTGAGAAGTGCAGGCCATGGCCAGCAGAATCGCACTGCATAAGGGGGTAAGTAGGCGCATGGGTGCATCTCCCGGGGTTCCAATGGTGCTTGATCGCCAAATATTTGGCGTAATTTTTAGTGCAAACCGTTTCAGGCTTGTAACAACAGAGCTAAGAACATCCTGACGCGGACCTAAGAAGGATTTCTCATAACTGCTATGTCGAAAAAAACTTATGCGCTCTGAAAAAACCAGCACATTGTTCAATGCAGAAACCTAGGAATTACAGGCTCTAGGGAGCTTTCCAAGGTTCACCCAAAGTTCCATCCATTTAGCGACATAGGGCGGGGAAGTGCTGGAGGGGAGGGAAGCGGGACGGTTTTTAGGCGACATTTTTTTGTCGCTTGCGTAAAACGACCGTTACGCTGTGTTCACAGGCAGGCTGTCCGCAATCCGCTGGATTGCAACCGGGCAGCCTGCCTTGGACTGACGCCAGGCGCGACGGCCTGACGGGGACGTTCAAGCACCACGAACGCCTGTCAGCCCGCGAGGCGACCCGATGACACCGTGAGCATTTCTTCGCATACAGCAGGTGCCAACCCGGTTGGCAGCGGAGGAGATGCACATGGCTACGCTTATCGGAACCGTCACTCAAGTCATTGGTCAGGTATTCGCGGTCGCGGGTGACGGCACCCGGCGGGCCCTGGTCGAGGGCGATCGGCTGTTTGCCGGCGATCAACTGGTGACCGGGGCCGAAGGCGCAGTCGCCGTGCATTTGCAAAATGGCCAGGAACTGACCCTCGGGCGCGACAGCAGCTTGCAAATGAATGCGCAGTTGCTCGCGCATCAGGCGTCGCACGTGAACGCGCCGGAGGCGGTGACCCCCACCGAAGCGCAATTGACCGACGTGCAGCAACTGCAGAAAGCCATCGCGGCCGGCGCTGACCCGACCCAGACCGGCGAAGCCACGGCGGCCGGCCCGACCGGCAACACCGTTCCCGGTGGCGCCTTGGGCGGCGGTCACAGTTTTGTATTGCTGGAAGAAGTCGGTGGCCGGGTCGATCCAATCATCGGCTTCCCCACCGCCGGTTTCGGCGGCATTCCTGAATTCCCTGAAGAACGCCACGATGCGACCGTCCAACAGGACGATGACGCTGCCGCGCCGGTCGTGGTCGTGCCGCCACCGCCGCCAGCGGTCAATAACATCGTCACGCTCAACGGCCTCGACGTGAGCGGCGGCGAGATGACCCTCAACGAGGCCAATCTGCCAAACGGCTCCGCCAGTAACCCGGGGGCGCTGACCCAGAACGGCACCTTCAGCGTGAATGCGCCGGACGGCTTGCTGAACCTCAACGTCGGCGGCATCAATGTGATCAGCGGCGGTGTGGCCGCAGGCTTTCCCCAATCGATCGGCACCCAGTTGGGCAACACCCTGACCATCACTGGCTACAACCCGGCCACCGGCGTGGTCAGCTACAGCTACACCCTCAACGGCAACGACACCCATTCGGCTGGCGATGGTGCGAATAATCTCAGTGAACAATTCACCGTGGTCGCCAGCGACACCAATGGCGACAGCGCCACCGGCTCGCTGGACATCAACATCACCGACGACGTGCCCCGGGCGGTCAACGACAGCAATGAAGTCACGGCCTCGGAAACCACACTGACACTGACCGGCAATGTGCTGCCTAATGACGTGCAAGGCGCTGATCGGATTGCCATCGGTCCCGACAGCGGGCCGGTTGTGGGCGGCACCTTCACCGGCATTTACGGCACCCTGGTGCTAAACGCCAACGGCACTTACACCTACACCCTGAACACCAGCGATGCTGATTTCAAAGCGCTTCACGGCGGTGGCAACGGAACCGAAACCTTCACCTATACCCTCACCGATGCGGATGGCGACACCAGCACGGCGAACCTGGTTTTGCAGGTACACAACAACGACGACCCGGTGCTTATCAGCGGCCTCGACGTCAATGGCGGCGAAGTCACCGTCTACGAGAAAAACCTCGGCGACGGCAGCAACCCGAATACCCCGGCATTGACCCAAAGCGGCAGCTTCACCATCACCGCGCTGGATGGCGTGCAAACCCTGACCGTGGGCGGCATCACGTTGGTCAGCGGTGGCGTGGCCGTGGGCTTCCCGCAATCCATCGAAACCCCGTTGCACAACACCCTGACCATCACCGGCTACAACCCGACCACCGGTGTGGTTACCTACAGCTACACCTTGCTCGACAACGAAGGTCACCCAACGGGCGACGGCACCAACAACCTGCCCGAACAGTTCGCGGTCACGGTGGTCGACGACAACGGCACCACGGCCAACGCCACGCTCGACGTCAACATCATCGATGACGTGCCTAAAGGTGTGAACGACAGCAACGCCGGCACCGCTTCCGAAACCCTGTTGACCCTCAGCGGCAACGTGCTGACCAACGACGTGCAAGGCGCCGACCGCGTTCCGGTTGGCCCAGCGACCGGTCCAATCACTGCGGGGACTTTCACCGGCATTTACGGCACCCTGGTGCTGAACGCCAACGGCACTTACACCTACACCCTGAACACCAGCGACGCTGATTTCAAAGCCCTGCACGGCGGTGGCAACGGCACTGAAACCTTCACCTACACCCTCACTGATGCCGATGGCGACACCAGCACCGCTAACCTGGTGCTGAATATCCACAACAACGACGACCCGGTGCTTATCAGCGGCCTCGACGTCAACGGCGGCGAAGTCACCGTCTACGAAAAAAACCTCGGCGACGGCAGCAACCCGAATACCCCGGCGTTGACCCAAAGCGGCAGCTTCACCATCACCGCGCTGGACGGTGTGCAAACCCTGACCGTGGGTGGCATCACTTTGGTCAGCGGTGGCGTGGCCGTGGGCTTCCCGCAATCCATCGAAACCCCGTTGCACAACACCCTGACCATCACCGGCTACAACCCGACCACCGGCGTGGTCACCTACAGCTACACCTTGCTCGACAACGAAGGGCACCCGACCGGCGACGGCACCAACAACCTGCCGGAACAGTTCGCGGTCACGGTGGTGGATGACAACGGCACCACGGCCAACGCCACGCTCGACGTCAACATCATCGATGACGTGCCTAAAGGCGTAAACGACAGCAACGCCGGCACCGCGTCGGAAACCCTGTTGACCCTCAGCGGCAACGTGCTGACCAACGACGTGCAAGGCGCCGACCGCGTCCCGGTCGGGCCGGCGGCAGGACCGATCACTGCCGGCACGTTCACCGGCATTTACGGCACCCTGGTGCTGAACGCCAACGGCACTTACACCTACACCCTGAACACCAGCGACGCTGATTTCAAAGCCCTGCACGGCGGTGGCAACGGCACTGAAACCTTCACCTACACCCTCACTGATGCCGATGGCGACACCAGCACCGCTAACCTGGTGCTGAATATCCACAACAACGACGACCCGGTGCTTATCAGCGGCCTCGACGTCAATGGCGGCGAAGTCACCGTCTACGAGAAAAACCTCGGCGACGGCAGCAACCCGAATACCCCGGCGCTTACTCAAAGCGGCACCTTCACGGTGACGGCGCTGGACGGTCTGCAAACCCTGACGGTCGGCGGCATTGCGGTGATGAGTGGTGGCGTGGTCGCGGGCTTCCCGCAATCCATCGAAACCCCGTTGCATAACACCCTGACCATCACCGGCTATGACCCGACGACCGGCATCGTCAGCTACCGCTACACGCTGCTCGACAACGAAGCGCACCCCACCGGCAACAACGCGAACAACTTGCCGGAAGCCTTCACCGTGGTCGCCACGGACGCCGACGGCAGCAGTGCGACCGGCGAGATCAACGTCAATATCATCGACGACTTGCCCACCGCCAAACCCGACAGCGCCTCGGTGGTCGAGGGCGGGACGGTCAATCTCAGCGTGCTCGGCAATGACATTCGCGGTGCCGACGGCGCAGCGGTGATCGGCGTGCGGGCTGGCGACAACACCGGTTCCTCGGCCATTGGCGGTTTGGGCAGCAACATCAACGGCGTCTACGGCTACCTGACCCTTGATGCTGCTGGCAACGCGGTCTACCACAGCAACCCGAACGCGGTCAGCCCGCCGGGCGCCACCGATACCTTCACCTACACCATCCGCGATGGCGACGGCGACGAGAGCACCACCACGATCAAAATCAATGTCGACGATTGCGGACTCAAAGCCGTGGTCGACCAAGACGTCACGGTCTACGAAAAAGGCCTCGACCTGAGCAAGGACGGTCTCGACCTGGCGCCGGGCACCGTGACCGGCAGCGATCCGACCCCGAATACCGAAACCGCCACCGGCACCCTGGTCGGTTCGGTGTCCGGTGGCAGCGGCGGCATCACCTTCAGCCTGGTCGGCAGCGGCACCGGGACTTATGGGCAAATCCTGCTCAACGCCGACGGCACGTACACCTACACCCTGACCTCGGCACCGAAAACCTCGCCCAACGCCAACGACGGCGCCAACACCCTGAGCGAAACCTTCACCTACAAAGCCACCGACGCCCTGGGCAACAGCACCACCAGCACCATCGTGGTCAGCATCGTCGACGACGTGCCGAAAGCCGTGGCGTCGGAGCGTTCAGTCACGGCGGTGCAAATCGACAGCAACCTGCTGTTGGTGATCGACGTGTCTGGCAGTATGGCTGACCCCTCCGGCGTGCCCGGTCTGTCGCGGCTGGCCCTGGCCAAGCAGGCGATCAGTGCCTTGCTCGACAAATACGACGACCTCGGCGACGTCAAAGTGCAGATCGTCACCTTCAGCACCAACGCCACCGACAAAACCGCGATCTGGGTCGACGTGGCGACCGCCAAGTCGATCATCGCCGGCCTCACCGCTGGCGGTAATACCAACTACGACGCGGCCGTGGCGGCCATGCAAACTGCGTTCAACACGTCGGGCAAACTCACTGGGGCGCAGAACGTTGGCTACTTCTTCTCGGACGGCAAACCCAATGTGGGCGACATCAGCGCATCCGACGAAGCGGCGCTGAAAGCCTTCCTCGATGCCAACAACATTAAGAACTACGCGATCGGCCTCGGTAATGGCGTGAGCAATGCCAACCTCGATCCGCTGGCCTATGACGGCATCACCCACACCAACACCAACGCAGTGGTCGTCACCGACCTCAACCAGTTGAACTCGGTGCTGTCCGGCACCGTGGTCGGCGCGCCGGTGACCGGCACGCTGCTGGGCGAGGGCGGCTCGTTCGGCGCTGATGGCGGCTTTATCAAAAGCATCGTGGTCGACGGCACCACCTACACCTACGATCCCAAAGGCCTGAATAATCAGGGCCAGTTGACCTTCAGCGGTGGCGCTAACCACGGCACGTTCAACACCGTGAATAACAGCATCAGTATTGCCACCAACAATGGCGGCACCCTGGTGATCAACCTCGACACCGGCGAATACAGCTACATCTCGCAAAAAGCCACGTCGACGCTCATTACCGAGAACATCGGCTTCACCGTCAGCGACAACGATGGCGACCTGGCCAGTTCGACCTTGACCGTCAAAGTCGTGCCCAACGCGGCACCGGTGGCAGTGGATGACCACATCATCACCAACGTGTTGTCGGGCACGATCGTGGTTCCGGGCGAGTTGCTGCTGGCCAACGACAGCGACGCCAACGGCGATCCGCTGAGCGCCACGCCCACCTCGTTCAACACCGGTTGGATCGGTAAAGGCGCGGACTTCAAAGGCACGGGCGCGATCACCTTTAACGGTGCCAGTGGGGCGAATCCGGCCAACCAGGTCTTGGCCGATGTGCGTTCGTCGTTCGCCGGCAACGCTGCGACCATGACCGCACTGTTGGTGATCACCGGGTATTTGGGCGCGGTCACCCCGGTCAATGCCAATGACGAGGACATGATCACCGTCAAACTGAAACAGGGTGAAACCCTCAACCTCGACCACAACCTGGCGGCCGGGCACATCGCCATGGAGTACTCGCTCAACGGTGGCGCGTTCATGGCCCTCGCAGACGGCGAGACCCTCACGGCGGGGGCGGACGGCACTTACCGCATCCACATCACCAACATCACTAACAGCAGTGGTGGCAACGCCAACGCCGCGGAAGGCTACCAGTTGACCATGACCGTCAACTACGCCGGCGCCCATGACGTGACGCCGGACTACCACGGCACCTACACCGCCAACGACAACCACGGCGGCAGCGACGCCGCGAACGTGACCATCAGCTACCAGGACGGCCACACCCTAACCGGTACAGCGGGGGATGACGTGTTGGTGGCGGGCACCGGCAACAACGTGATCAACGCTGGCGACGGCAATGACGTGCTCACCGCCGGTTCCGGCAACAACGAACTGCACGGTGGCGCCGGCAATGACCTGTTGTTCAGCGGCGTCGGCAATGACCTGCTCGACGGCGGCCCGGGCAACGACACCGCCAGCTACGCCCACGCCACCGCCGGGGTGAACGTCGACCTCAACCTGCTGGGCGCGCAAAACACCCTGGGTGCCGGCACCGATACCCTGACCGGCATCGAAAACCTGGTGGGTTCCAACTTCAACGACCAACTGACCGGTGACAACGGCAACAACATCCTCATCGGCGGCTTGGGCAACGACACGCTGATCGGTGGCGGCGGCGATGACCTCCTGATCGGCGGCATGGGCAACAACACCCTGACCGGCGGCGCGGGTGCCGACACCTTCCAGTGGGCCAAGGGCAACAGCGGCCACGACCTGGTCACCGACTTCACCCTCGGCACCGACAAACTCGACCTGTCGCAACTGCTGCAAGGGGAAAACGGCACCGCCGCGTCCCTCGACGACTACCTGCACTTCACCGTCACCGGGACCGGCGCCAACGTGGTCACCAGCATCGGCGTCAGCGGCCTGGCCGGCGCCACGGCGAACCAGACCATCGACCTGGCCGGCGTTAACCTCGCCAGCCACTACGGCGTCACGCCGGGGTCGAACGGCGTGATTGCCGGGGGGCACGACACGGCGACCATCATCAACGGCATGCTGGGTGATCATTCGTTGAAGGTCGATACCGCGTGATGCGTTAGCGTCGAAACGACAAAACCCACCAACCCTGTGACTCAGGGTTGGCGGGTTTTTTTGTGGGTGCCGTTAGCGCCGGGAGCCCGGCGGATCGAGCTGATCCAGCACACGATTCACCGCCAGTTCGGCCATCGACACCATTTGCTGGATCGCCAGCGCCGAACTGCGGGTGTGTCCTTCCAGAGCAAAAGCCAGGTCACTGGCCATCACATTCAGCGACGCCAGGGTCTCGCAGGTATGGGCCAGCAAGCTTTCGTTGTCGACGTTCGGCGCAATCACGAACATCGTACTGGTGCGTCGGTCTTTCGGCGTGTCGTCGGGCGGCGTCAGGTAATGGTCCAGGGCACGATTGGCCGCATCGTTGAGCTTTTTCGAATTGAGCGATTCGTAGGGGGAAACGTCGTCGGTTTCGGGTGGGTTGGGTGTTGGTTTGAACATGTAGAGGTCCTTTCAGTTAGAGGCCGCTACCCATTCGCGACTAAACGAAGGTGGCGGCTGTACGCAGGTTAGTCGACCGGGGACCCCTCAAATCCGGCGCACCCGAAGGTGCCCTGTGCACAGCCACCATTGAGTTCGGGAAAACCCAGACTGAATGGAGCAAATGCGCCTTGAGAGATTCGGGCGACTAAACCCGATCACTGATGAGCAGTGACGGGAATCACGTTACCGAGGGCGTCCGAGGCGCACAAGCCGGCCGATTCTGGCGGATCTGTAGGCAGCGGCGCAAGGCAGCGTGGCTTGTTCGGGGAGGTTGGGGGAATTCCTACAAGGAGGCAGGAAAAGTCGTCACGCGATAGCGTTAGCGGATGACAGACAGGGTATGACGGATCGCCGTGGCGAAGGGCAGGTGGGCCGTGTCTCGAATTCATCTTCAAGCAGTTCCTTCAACCCGGCGGTGGTCGGGTCTGTTACCTAGGTCAGTGAGTCACACCCGTCAGGGCTTTTGCAGGGTTTTCTGTTTGAGGATGTAGACCGTGACCAACACCGCACTGGTCAGCATGAAGCCCCGCGCCCACGGCAGGGGCACCAAGTAGCAGGAGAACAGGATGCTCGCCCACATCAGGCCAATGGCGTAGACCTTGCCCTTGAGCGGGATGCCGTTGCCGTCCAGGTAATCACGAATCCACGGCCCCAGTCGCGGGTGTTGCACCAGCCACTGGTAAAAGCGCGGCGAACTGCGCGCAAAACACGCCGCCGCCAGCAACAGGAAAGGCGTGGTCGGCAGCACCGGCAGGAAGATTCCGATCACCCCCAAGGCCACGCTCAGCCAGCCGACGGCCAGCAAAACGTAGCGCAACATCGGCGAGCGGTTGACCCTGGGCTCAACCACAGGGACTCAGTGGTGACGTGGCTTGAGGATCGCCGGTTTTTCGTCTGGCGCCTGGCACAGCAGGTACAGCGCGGTCAGGGCTTCCGGGATCTGCACGATCATATCGTCCATCAGGTTGGCGTCTTTGGCGATGTCTTCGAATTCTGGCTGTTCGTCGAACAGGCCGGAACCGACCATGATCGGCAGCAGCATTTCGCTGACTTCGTCTTCGGCGGTTTCGAACCAGGCCGCTTCGCGCAGGAACACGCCTTCCATGAAGCCGATGCACCAGCCGCGCAGGTCGGAATCGTCCGGCTCTTCGCCCAGGTCGAGGTCGCAGGGCAATTCGAACTCTTCATCGGCGGCCAGTTGGCGAGCGATGTGGGCCTTGAGGGCCAGCAAGGTGGATTCAATCGCGTCACGCTCGGTGTCGTCGGCGTAATGCGGCTCTTCGGCGAACAGCGCGTCGATCCACTCGCGGTCCGGGACCTCTTCGGAACAGATCGACAGCGCGGTGAGGTAGCCGTGGGCGGCCACGTAGTCCAGCGCCTCGTCATGCAATTCATCGGCGTCGAGGAAAACTTGCAGGCGGGTTAATTGCTCAGCGAAGGACATTAAAGGGCTACCTTGGGGGAATAAACGATGCGGGAATTCTAGGCCTTCTTGAGCGCCCAGACCAGCCGCGAGGCATATTTGCCCCATCGCAGCCCCGTAAAACACCGCAATCCCTGTGGGAGCTGGCTTGCCAGCGATGGCGTCCTGACAGACAACCCGGCTTACGCGGCGCTCCCAAACTCCCTGTGGGAGCGAGCCTGCTCGCGAAGGCTATATTGCGCTCGACATCAGCGTTGGCTGACCCAGCGCTTTCGCGAGCAGGCTCGCTCCTACCCGAACTTCGTTGCAGGGGCCTTATGTCTTATCAGCGGCACCCTTTGCAGCCGAGGCCTCGGGTATACTCCCGCGTTTTGCGATGCCCTGGGGGCGACGCGCCAGTCGTAATGCTCACTTACGATTTGCCCGTGCAGCCCTGGCGCTGGTGTACCAGCCTTGCAGGGATGTTTCGGTGATTTTTGGAGTTTCTATGCTCGAACAGGCTCAACGCGTCCTCAAGGACATCTTCGGCTACGACAGTTTCCGTGGCCGCCAGGGTGCAATCATTGAGCGCGTGGCCAGTGGCGGCGATGCCCTGGTGCTGATGCCTACCGGCGGTGGCAAATCCCTGTGCTTTCAGGTGCCGGCGCTGTTGCGCGACGGCCTGGCGGTGGTGGTGTCGCCGCTGATCGCCTTGATGGATGACCAGGTCGCCACCCTCGAAGAACTCGGCGTTGCCGCTGCCGCATTGAACTCCACCCTGAGCGCCGAGCAGCAGCGGGACCTGGCGGCGCGAATCAAGCGCGGCGAAGTAAAAATGCTCTACCTGGCGCCCGAACGCCTGGTGCAGCCACGGATGCTGGCGTTCCTGCAAAGCCTCGAGATCGCCCTGTTTGCCATCGACGAAGCGCACTGCGTGTCGCAATGGGGCCACGATTTCCGCCGCGAATACCTGCAACTGGGCCAATTGGCCGAACTGTTTCCCAATGTTCCACGTATCGCCCTGACCGCCACCGCCGACAAGCGCACCCGCGAAGAAATCGTCGAACGCCTGCAACTGAACAACGCCGAGCGCTTCCTCTCGAGCTTCGACCGGCCGAACATTTTTTACCGCATCGTGCCCAAGGAACAGCCGCGCAAGCAGTTGCTGGCGTTCCTCGCCGAGCGCCGCAGCGACGCCGGCATCGTCTATTGCCTGTCGCGCAAGAAAGTCGACGAAGTGGCGGTGTTCCTCAGCGACCAGGGCTTCCCGGCGCTGCCTTACCACGCCGGCCTGCCCAACGAGACGCGCGCCCATAACCAAAAGCGCTTTCTCAACGAGGAAGGCCTGATCATGGTTGCCACCGTGGCGTTCGGCATGGGCATCGACAAGCCCAACGTGCGCTTCGTTGCCCACCTCGATTTGCCCAAGTCCCTCGAGGCCTACTATCAGGAAACCGGGCGCGGCGGCCGTGACGGCTTGCCCGCGGATGCCTGGATGGCCTACGGCCTGCAAGACGTGGTGATGCTCAAGCAGATGCTGCAAAGCTCCGAAGGCGACGAACGGCACAAGCGTCTGGAGCAGCACAAGCTCGATGCCATGCTCTCGTTGTGCGAAGAAACCCGCTGCCGCCGGCAGACCTTGCTCGCCTACTTCGACGAAGACATGCCCGAACCCTGCGGCCACTGCGACAACTGCGTCGACGGCGTGCAGACCTGGGACGCCACCGAGCCGGCCCGTCAGGCCCTGTCGGCGATTTACCGCACCGGCCAGCGTTATGGCGTGGGTCACCTGGTGGAAGTGCTCCAAGGCAAGGACACCGAAAAGGTCCGGGGCGCCGGCCACCAGCACCTGGCCGTGTTTGGCATCGGCAAGGACCGCGCCGACGGTGAATGGCGCTCGCTGTATCGCCAATTGGTCGCTCGCGGCCTGGCGGACATTGACCTCGAAGGCTACGGCGGCCTGCGCCTGAGCGACAGTTGCCGGCCGCTGCTCAAGGGTGAAGTGACCCTGGAACTGCGCCGCGACCTCAAGCCGCAAACCACCGCGAAAAGCAGCAAGAGCCAAGCCAGCCAACTGGTGCGCGGCGAAGAGCGCGAACAGTGGGAAGCCCTGCGCGCCCTGCGGCGCAAACTGGCCGAAGAACACGGCGTACCGCCCTACGTCATCTTCCCCGATTCGACCTTGCTCGAAATGCTTCGCAGCCAGCCCGGCACCCTGGCCGACATGGCCCGGGTCAGCGGCGTCGGCGCGCGCAAGCTGGAGCGTTACGGCGAGGCCTTCCTCGAAGTCTTGGGTGGCCAGGCCGAGGCGCCAAAAGTGGTCGCCGACCTGCGCCACGAATTGATCACCCTGGCTCGCGCCGGCATGACGCCGATGCAGATCGCTGGCCAGTTGCAATGCTCGGAAAAGAACGTCTACACGCTGCTGGCCGAAGCCATCGGCAAACAGCAATTGTCCCTGGAACAGGCCCTGGACTTGCCGGAAGAGCTGATGGGCGAGGTGCAGGATGCGTTCCTCGACGGTGAGGGCGAATTGCCGGCGGTTTCTGAAATCGCGGCCTTGTTCGCCGGTCGAGTGCCGGAAGGCGTGCTGTACTGTGTCAGGGCCGCGCTGCAATCTGAATTCGAAATCTGAAGGGCTGTTTCACAGATGTAACGATTCAGTACAGAGCAAGCCTTGCCTCAAGCCAAAGGTCATGCTTAGCTGACTAATAATTAGTTTCACTCTATTTCAGCCTAACCATGAGTTTTTTATGCCGTTAACCGATCAACACCGCTTTGGCATGCAACTGGCCCAGATGTCCCGTGGCTGGCGTGCCGAGCTGGACCGCCGTCTCGCCGGCTTGGGGTTGTCCCAGGCGCGCTGGCTGGTGTTGCTGCACCTGGCGCGTTTCGAAGAAGCCCCGACCCAGCGTGAACTGGCGCAAAGTGTCGGCGTGGAAGGCCCGACCCTGGCGCGGCTGCTCGACAGCCTGGAAGGCCAGGGCCTGGTGCAGCGTCAGGCGGTGGTGGAAGATCGCCGGGCGAAGAAAATCATGCTTTGCGCCCCCGCCCGTCCATTGATCGAACAAATTGAAACCATTGCCACCCAGTTGCGCCAAGAGTTATTCGTGGGCGTCGACGAAGAGGATTTGCGGGTGTGCATGCGTGTTCACGGTCACATTCTGGCCAATCTGGAAAAATCTTGAGGCATAACCACTCACCCAACTTTTGAGATACCGCTCCTGGCCGTCTATAAGAACTAGTAGGCAATATCGTGTTCGTACCGGATGTGCGAACACGCACTGGTTGGATGGGTCAGTCAAAGGGATGCTCATGCTCGAAAGTTTGCGGGTTGTTGTACGCCGTGGTACCGCGCTGTTGCTGGCGGCTGGCGCAGTTGTCCACTCGTCATGGGCGCCGGCACTGGGGCTGGGTGATATCACGCTGCACTCGGCGCTGAATCAGCCGTTGCGGGCCGATATTGCTCTGGTGGATGCCGCCGGTCTGAGCGAAAGCGACCTGTCGGTGAGCCTGGCGACGGCGGACGAATTTGGTCGTGCCGGGGTCGACCGGGTGTTTTTCCTCAACGACCTGCGCTTCACCCCAATCGTCAAGGGCAACCGCAGCCTGATCCGGGTCACGTCGAATAAGCCGGTCAAAGAACCCTATCTGAATTTCCTGCTGGCGCTGAATCAGCCCAACGGCCGGTTGCTGCGCGAGTTCACGGTGCTGATCGACCCGCCGGGCTCGCCCGGTATCGTGCCCCTCGACGATGAACCAGCGGCTTCTGCGCAAGCCTCGGCGTTTCCCACGGTCACCCCGGCCGCACCGGCCAAACCGACGAAGGCTGCCGCTAAACCCGCCGCCGTCAGCCCATCACCGCCGCCGGCCAACGACGCGGTGGCTGAGCAGTTGGCCGCCAGCGTGCTGCAAAACCAGCAATTGCAAACCAGTGTCGACGAACTGAAAAAACAGCTGCAGGACCGCGATGAGCAAATCGCCGCGCAGCAGAAACAGGTGACTGAGCTGCAAACCCAGTTGGCGGAAGTCAAACAGGCCGCCGCCGCTCCGGCACCCGTAGCCGCTCCCGCGCCAGTGGCTCCGGCTCCGGCCCCTGTCGTGGAACCGGAGAGCGAGTCGGGCAACGGCTTGATGTACGGCGCTTTGCTGGCCGTGGCGTTATTGCTGTTGTTGGCGCTGTTCATCCGTCGTCGACGCCAGCAGGCAGCGCCTGTCGCGGCGGAGGCGGTGATGGCATCGCCCTCTCGCCATGAGCCTGTGTTGGAAAATGTCGGCCTGAGGACGGACATGACCCACAACACAGTGCATCACGATTCCGGCCATGGGGCCGATGTGCTGGAAGCCGTGGCCATCTACCTCACTTACGGGCGCTTGAACGAGGCGGGCGGGTTGTTGCGTGAAGCGTTGCTCAAGGAACCGGAGCGCACCGACCTGGGCCTGCAATTGCTGGAAGTGCTGGGCCGGCAGGGCAATGTCGACGCTTACGACGCCCAGGAACAGAGCCTGGCGCAAGCGGGCGTCGATCCCGAGGTTCTGGCGCAAGTGCGCAGTCGTTATCCGAAACTCGCGGTTGTTTCGCCCTCGGTGCCGATCATGCCTGCCGTCGCTGCGGCGGCTGTCGTTGCAGCCCCCTCTCAACCTACGACCGAAGACGACTTCCAATTGAACCTGGATGACCTGTCCATGGATTCCAACTGGGATCTGGTCAGCCCGTTCGATCACGCGCCGGCCGCGCAACCCGTGGATCAACCCGTCGTTGAGTTCACCAGTAACCTGCACGTACTGCCCGATGTTTTCGAACAGCCTGACGAGGCTCCGGATCCCGAACTCGACGAGCTGGAATGGGTGGCCGACCCGCAAGCCCAGTCCCTGGACGACAGCTTCCTCGACGAGTTCGCTGATGAGCGGCAAACCCTCGAGCTGGAACCGCTGTCCCTAGACATGGAAACGGATGAGACCGACGTTCCATCGGCCCCGTCCGGCAAATTGGAGCAAGCCCAGACCTGCATCGATGATGGCGATATCGACAGCGCCATTGCCTTGCTCAACGAATTGCTCAGGGAAGGCGACGAACCACTCAAGCAAACCGCTCGCAGCCTGTTGGCGGGAATTCGCTAGGCGACCGGCGAGAGAGGAAGGCGGCTATGATAGCGACGCCTTTTCGCTCAGGAGTTGTACGCCGTGACGACCCGCAAACCGGAAGTCATCATCACCTATTGCACCCAGTGCCAGTGGCTGCTGCGTGCCGCCTGGCTGGCCCAGGAACTGCTCAGCACGTTTGCCGACGACTTGGGTAAGGTCTCGCTGGTGCCCGCCACTGGCGGCCATTTCTCCATCACCTGCGACGGCGTGCAAATTTGGGAGCGCAAGGCCGACGGCGGTTTCCCCGAGGCCAAGGTGCTCAAGCAACGGGTTCGCGACCAGATCGACCCGCAACGTGACCTCGGGCACAACGATCGCGGTCAGTGAGATGCGGCTTCGGCGGCGACGGTTTTCTTGCTGGAGCCGCCGGATAGGCGACTGGACACCACGATGGCGACAATGATCAGTGCGCCGCCCAGCAGCATGCGCAACGTAGGGTTTTCATCGAACAGCAGCCACGCCACGGTGATGCCGTAGACCGGCTCCAAAGCAAATACCACGGCGGCGGTGCGCGCCTTGATCACTGCGAGGCTGGCGACGAACAGGCTGTGGGCGACGCCAGTGCAGAACACCCCGAGCAGGCCAATCCACAGCCAGTCGAGGGCGCGGACTTCGCTCAATCCCGGCGCGGCCACCGGCAGTAGACACAGGGCCACTACCACGTTTTGGCACAACGCTGCCTGCACCGGCGGAATGCGCGCGGAGCTGGCGCGGTTGGTCAGCGACAACAGGGCAAACAACAGGCCCGAGCCAATGGCCCAGAGCAATCCGGTGGTTGCACCGCTGGCCAGGTCGAAGTCCGGGGTGACCAGCACCAGGCCGACCGTCACCAGCAGCACCAGGATGATTTCATTGGCGCGGATTCGCTCGCGGAAAATCAGTCCCTCCAGGATTACCGTGAACGCGGGGAAACTGGCGAAGCCCAGGGTCGCGATGGCGACGCCAGCGACCTTTACCGCGACGAAAAAACTCACCCAATGGCCGGCCAATAACACACCGCTCAACAGCAGCCGACGCCAGTCCACGGCTTCGAGTTTTTGCCAGCGTGTGGCACTGGCAAAGCGCGCAAAAACAGCCAGGGCCAACACCGCGAACGCGGCGCGACCGAAGACGATGATGGCGGGGGAGGCGGCGGCCAGTTTGCCGAACACGCCGGTCAGGCCGAACATCAATGCGCCGATATGCAAGGCGCCGAGGGCGGTACGGGGAGTCATTGCAATCCTTGATAAAAAGCCCGGACAGGCTCGCAGTCTAGTGAATCTCGGGCCGCAGTCTACACCAGGGGTCTTGTCACAGGACTGACTTGCCACTGTCATGGGCCATTAACCGGCTCGGTGCAAGCTGGCGAAAACACCCGAGGGTTGCCCATGACCAGCGCCGAGCTCGCCAAACCCAGCCGCAAGCAACGTGTCCGTACCCTGTGGATTTCCGATGTGCATTTAGGCACCCGGGATTGCCAGGCCGAGCACCTGTCGCAGTTCCTCAAGGGCTACCACGCCGACAAGATCTACCTGGTGGGCGATATCATCGACGGTTGGAAACTGCGCGGCGGCATGTACTGGCCCCAGGCGCACACCAACGTGATCCGCCGTTTGCTGACCATGAGCAAGCGCGGCACCGAGGTGATCTACGTCACCGGCAACCACGATGAATTCCTGCGTCGCTATTCCAAGCTGATCCTCGGCAATATTCAGTTGGTCGACGAAGCGGTGCACGTCACCGCCGATGGCCGGCATTTGCTGGTGATCCACGGCGATCAGTTCGACGTCATCACCCGCTATCACCGTTGGCTGGCCTTCCTGGGCGATTCGGCCTACGAATTCACCCTGACCCTCAACCGCTGGCTCAACCATTGGCGCGCACGGTATGGCTATGGCTACTGGTCGTTGTCGGCGTACCTCAAGCACAAGGTCAAGACCGCCGTCAGCTTCATCAGCGACTTCGAAGAAGCCATCGCCCATGAGTGCGTCAAGCGCGAATTGCATGGCGTGGTCTGCGGACACATTCACCATGCGGAAATCCGCAAGGTCGGCGAGGTGGATTACCTCAACTGCGGTGATTGGGTGGAGTCCTGCACGGCATTGATCGAGCACTGGGATGGCTCGATCGAACTCTATCGCCTGGCGGACGCCCAGGCGCGGGAAGCGTTGCTCAAAGCGGAAAAAGTGGCGGAATTGGCCTGAAAGGATCGCGTACCCTGTAGGAGGAATTTACGCAGGCGCATGTTCTTGCATTGCCGCCTTGTAGATCGAGTTCTTCGGCTGGGCGAACAGCCGCTCCATCATCGGTTCGAAAAAGCTCAGGGGCAGGGTGTCGTAGCCCGGGTCGAAGGCCGCGGCATCGTATTTGGCGCAGAATTCGATGGTCGCCTGGTACTGCGGATGGGCGCTGAATTGCTCGCGCAGGTGCCGGTCCATGCCCAGGTAATGAAAGAAGTAGTAACCCTGGAAGATCCCGTGTTTCTCGACGATCCACAGGTTATCCGGGCTGACGAACGGCTTGAGGATCGCGGCCGCGATGTCCGGGTGATTGTAGGAACCCAGGGTGTCGCCAATGTCGTGGAGCAGGGCGCAGACCACGTATTCCTCATCGCGACCATCGCGCCAGGCGCGGGTGGCGGTTTGCAGCGAGTGGGTCAGGCGATCCACCGGGAAGCCGCCAAAATCGCCTTCCAGCAACTTCAGGTGCGACACGATCCGCGAGGGCAATTGCTTGGCGTAAGCGCTGAAGTCCGCAGCGATGATCGCCCAGTCCTCCTGCGTGCCATCCTTCATGTGGGAAAAACCGGCACTGGCGTTCATCGGCGATCCTCTTGTTCTAATACGGGGATGGCTTGAGTGTAGGTCTTGGATCCAACGGCGCACTGACCGGGCAGGCCGGCTTGTTGTCTGCGCAGGCCTCCTAGAAAGGCACCTTGCCGAGAATCATGTCGCGGTACATCGCGAAATCGCCGAGCAGGCTGTACAGCGGATGCTGGAACGTGGCGGGTCGATTCTTTTCAAAGAAAAAGTGGCCGACCCAGGCGAAGCTGTAGCCCGCCAGTGGCAGCGCCAACAGCAGCAACCAGGCGCCTTTGCCGATGGCCATCGCCAGAATGAAAATCACCAGGCTGGTGCCGATGAAATGCAAGCGACGACAGGTGCTGTCGCTGTGCTCACTGAGGTAATACGGGTAAAACTCAGCGAAGCTGTTGAAATGCTTGGTGTTTTCCACGACGACGATCTCTGTGGTGATGGTTCTGCTCGTCAGATGTTCTGCGGGTAGCTTATTTGAGTCTAGAGTGATACCTGGCAACGACCAGTGACAATCGGCGCCACTTTAGTATCCTTCGGAAATTGGCCGTGGAATGCGGCTCATCAAGACAGAAAACGCCATGAGCGAAAGAACGACTTCTGCAAGCTGGGCGATGGGGATTGTCAAAGCACTGGAGATGGACGGCCTGGATTGCCGGGTTCTGTTCAAACAACTGGGGCTCGACTACGCGTCACTGGATGATCCGGATGCGCGTTTCCCGCAGGACTCCATGACACGGCTCTGGCAGCGTGCGGTCGAGCTGTCGGGTAACCCGGCCATTGGCCTGAACATGGGCAAGGTGGTGCGGCCGGCGTCTTTTCATGTGGCCGGCTATGCGTTGATGTCCAGCCAGACCCTGGCCGAAGGGTTCCAGCGGCTGGTGCGCTACCAACGGATCATCGCCGAAAGCGCCGACCTGAGTTTCCGCCTCCTGCCTGAAGGCTATGCATTGATTCTCACGGTGCACGGCGACCACTTGCCGCCGACCCGGCAAAGCGCCGAAGCGTCCCTGGCCTGTGCGTTGGCCCTGTGCGGCTGGTTGACCGGGCGCACCCTGCATCCGCGCAAGGTGCTGGTGCAGGGCGATCAACCCCAGGACCTCAGCCCTTATAAAGAAGCCTTCCACGCCCCGTTGGAGTTCAACGCACCTTATGACGCGCTGATTTTCGAACGGGCGGACATGGAAGCACCGCTGCCCACCGCCAATGAAGCCATGGCGCTGCTGCACGACCGGTTTGCCGGGGAATACCTGGCGCGTTTTTCGGAAAGCCGCGTGACCCACAAGGCGCGGCAGGTGCTGTGTCGCTTGCTGCCCCAGGGCGAGCCGAAGCGCGATACGGTCGCCCAGACTTTGCACCTGTCCCAACGCACCTTGCAGCGGCGCTTGCAGGAGGAGGGCACGAGCTTCCAGACCTTGCTCGATGACACCCGTCGCGAACTGGCCGAGCAATACCTGGCGCAACCGACCATGACCTTGCTGGAAATTGCCTACCTGCTGGGGTTTGCCGACCCGAGCAACTTCTTCCGCGCGTTCCGCCGCTGGTTCGACGCCACCCCCGGCGAGTATCGGCTGCGGTTGCTGGCCGCGCCGCAGCAGGTCAGTGACGCCAAAACGCCGGAATACACAGCACAAACACGGTAATGATCTCCAGTCGGCCCAGCAGCATGCCGAACGAGAGAATCCACTTGGCCGCGTCCGGCAGGCTGGCAAAGTTGCCCGCCGGGCCGATGGTCTCGCCCAGGCCCGGGCCGACGCCGGACACGGTGCTGGCGGCGCCGGTCAAGGCAGTCATCCAGTCGACGCCGAGCAGCGACAGCAGCAAGGCGATCACGCAGATGGTGATGGCGAAGAAAAACGAAAAGGTCAGGATCGAACGCACGATCTCTTCGTCGAGGCGGTGGCCGTTGTACTTTTGCTTGATCACCGCTCGCGGGTGAATCAGCTGGTTAAGGTTGGCCTTGAGCAGAATGTAGGCGACCTGGAAGCGGAAGATCTTGATCCCGCCCGCCGTCGAGCCGGAACAGCCGCCGATGAAGCCCAGATAGAAGAAGAACATCAGCGAGAAGTTGCCCCACAGGCTGTAGTCGCCCAGGGCAAAACCGGTGGTGGTGACCACCGACGTCACGTTCAACGCCACGTGGCGCAAGGCGTCCAGCCAATGCATTTGGGTGGTCCACCAGTACCAGGTGCCGAGTACCAGCCAGGTCACCAGCAACATGCCCAGCAAACCCTGGACTTGCTGATCCTTGATCAGCGCCCGACGGTTACCGCGCAATGTCGACACGTACAGGGTGAACGGCAGGCTGCCGAGAATCATGATCACCACCGCCACCCAGTGCACCGCCGGTTGCTGCCATTTGGCCAGGGACTGGTCGGACGTGGAGAAGCCGCCGGTGGAAATTGCCGACATGGCATGGTTGATCGCATCGAACAGGCTCATGCCCGCCCACCAGAACGCCAGGCTGCCGAGAATGGTGATGCCGACGTAGGCCGCCACGATCAGGCGCGCCACCATGTGCGAGCGCGGCATGACCTTCTCCGAGCGGTCCGAGGACTCGGTCTGGAACAGGCGCATGCCGCCGATGCGCAGCAGCGGCAGGATCGCCACCGCCATGCCGATAAAGCCGATGCCGCCGATCCAGTGCAACAACGAGCGCCACATCAGGATGCCGGGGGACATGGTGTCCAGGCCATTGAGCACCGTGGAGCCGGTGGCGGTGATCCCGGACATGCTTTCGAAGAATGAGTCGGTGTAGCTGATGTGCTGAGTCAGCAGGAACGGCAGCGCGGCGAAGATGCACACCACTACCCAACTGCTGACGGTCAGCAAATACATGTCCCGTGGGCGCAGGTGCACGTGCTCGGGGCGGCCGGGGATCACCAGGGCCAGGCCGGCGACGAAGGTGATCATGCTGGCCCAGAGAAACGACGGCAGGTCGCCGGTGCGATCGAAAATCACCAGGGTGGCCATCGGCACGACCATGGCAATCGCCAGGGTGATCAGGAAGATGCCGATGATGAAACCAATGATCCGTAAGGTCGGCAACGCCATGAAGTCCGCTCTGGCTGTGGGGAGAAGGGCGCCATTCTACCTGCGAGGCAAGGCATGTAAACCGGCATCCGCGCGGCACTTACCGCTAGAATAGCCAAACATTTTTTCTGGAGGTGGCCGATGCAGGCTCTCGACGCTTTGCTCAACCGTGTTTCCGTCCCACGTTTGCTCGACCCGGCGCCGACCGCTGAACAGCGTGAAGTGCTGTTCGCCGCAGCCCTGCGCGCTCCGGACCATGGTCACTTGCAGCCATGGCGGTTCCTGACCGTCGAAGGCGCGGCCCGGGACCAGATGGGCGAGTTGCTGGCGCAAGCCGCGTTGTTGCAAGACCAGGATGCGCCCCAGGCGGTGCTCGACAAAGCCCGTAACGGTCCGCTGCGCGCACCCTTGGTGGTCGTGGTGATTGCGCGCTTGCAGGAGCACGTCAAGTATCCGAAGTCCGAACAATTGCTGGCCGCTGGCTGTGCCGCTCACGGCATTCTGCTGGCCGCTTATGCGCAAGGGATTGGTGCGGTGTGGCGCACCGGTGAACTGGCGTATTCGCCGCACGTGGCCAAAGGGCTGGGTCTGGCGGAGGGTGAGGAAGTGATTGCCTTCCTGTACCTGGGCACGCCGCAGAAAGAGCCACGGGTGGCGGAGAAGGTTGATCTGGCGGAGTTTGTCAGCGCGTGGCCGGGCGTGTTGGCCTGACGATCATCAAGGCTGGGCCGCAACCCCCGGCACCAACGGCAATTCCAGGCTGGCGATAAACCCGCCCTCGGGGTGGTTAGCCAGGATCAGGCTGCCGCCATGCCGCTCCGCCGCACGCCGGGCGATTGCCAGGCCCAGGCCGTGGCCGGCGGCGGTTTGCCCGGGGGCGCGGTAGAACGGCTCGCCCAATTGGCTCAAATGCTCTTCGCCGACCCCGGGCCCATGATCTCGTACACTCACCACAATCCGTTCGCCCTGGCGCAGGGCGAGCATTTCAATCGGCTGTCCTACCGGATTAAAGCGCTGGGCGTTGCGCAGCAGGTTATCCAGGGCTCGCTCGATCATGGTCGGCCAGCCGCGCAGATTAAGGTCATGCTCGGCTTGAAGGTGGACGTTCTGTTCCGGTGAACCGAGCTGTGCATCCTTTTGCAGGGTGGTCAGCAAGCCATTGAGGTCGACTTCTTCCGCGCTGGCGTTATCGGCATCGACCCGTGCCAAAACCAGGATTTCGCTGATCAGCGCTTCCAGTCGATCACATTCGCGGGTCAGGCGCGGCCACAGCCGTTCCCGCTCTTCGGGGCTGGCACGTTCGGCCAGGGCCAGGGCGATGCGCAGACGGGCCAGCGGTGAGCGCAATTCGTGAGACACGTCACGCAGCAATTGCCGCTGGCTGCCGATCAGGCTTTGCAAGCGGGCGCCCATGCGGTTGAAGTCATTGGCCAACACGCCGAACTCATCACGGCGGGCCGCCAGGCGGGCCAGGCTGTTTTGTTGGTAGGTGGTTTGCCCCAAATCATGCACCGCCCCGCGCAAACGGCTCAGCGGTCGGGTGATGGACAGGGTCACCAACAGGCTGAACAAGGTCAGCACCACCAGCGCGATCCCCAACGCACTCAACGGCCAGAGCAGGCTTTCGCGGTGCCAGGCGTCCAGTTCCGGGTGGGGAATTCGGTAAATCAGCAGGTAGGTGTCGCCGGTTTTGTCGCTGGTGTATTCGTCGGTCAGGCGCCGCCAGGGCAGGCGTCGATCATCGTTGTTCTGCCGCGCCTCGAAGGCTGCCGCCCGTCGTGGGAAGGTGCCACGCACCACCGGGTCGCCGCTCTCATTGAGCACCTGGACGTCGATGTGATACTGGCGCTTACGCTGTTCGAGAATGTCCTGCGCCGCCTCTTCCCCTTGGGCCTCGTAGGTTTGTGTCCACTGTTCGGCCAGGGTGTTGAGGCCGGGGTGGCGACTGAGAATCCAGGCATCCTGGTTGAGCATGTGGCCCAACAGAATCGACAACCCGGCAACGAGGGCAATGGCCAGCCAGAAACTGGCCAGGATGCGCCAGAACAATGAACGCACAGGAAATCCTCAAACTCACACAAATCCATGTGGGAGCGAGCCTGCTCGCGAAGGCGCTTTACCAGACGACATCGCTGTCAACTGACACTGCGCTTTCGCGAGCAGGCTCGCTCCCACCATAAACCGCGTCCGACGGGTTGGCCGTCGGACGCGGGGTCACAACATTATTGCGCTTTCTGCGGCTGTTGCGCTTTCCACGCCTTGAACTCAGCCCACTCGGCGCGGCGTTCGGCTTGTTTCTTCTGGATCGCGTCGAACTCTTTCTGCTGATCCGGTTTCAACACGGCGCGCACATCGGCCTGGGCTTTCTGGTGCTTGCTGGCGATCTCGTCTTTCAGCGCTTTCTGATCGGCCGGGGACAGTTTCTCCAGGTACTTGTCGACCAGTTGCTTACGCTCGTGCATCTGCTCGCCCATGATCTTGCGGATCTGCTCGCGCTGTTCGCGGCTCAGGTCCAGTTGGCTGTACGGACCTTTGCCGTGCATGCCGTGCATCTGACCGCCGTGGCGTGGGCCGTCCAGCGGGCCACCCAGTGGACCGGTGCCTTCCGGCATGGCCATGGCCACGGTTGGCAGAGCGGCAGCGAACATCAGAGCGATAAGAGTCTTGCGCATGGTGAATCTCCTTGTCTCGTTCCCGGTACGTTCCGGATGAGTTCAGATTACGGAGATCAAGGTCAGCGGCGGTCAGCACTGCGTAAAGCTTGGGTAAAGACGATTCCGCACCGTACTGACAAAACTGACAGTCACAGGCTGTAGTAGTAGCCGCGACTGCGCAGGGCGACGATGCGTGGGCGACCGTCCGGGTGCGGGCCAATCTTTTTGCGCAGGTTGCTGACGTGCATGTCCAGGCTGCGGTCGTACAGGGTCAACTTGCGACCGAGGGCGATCTGCGCCAGTTCCTGCTTGTCGAGGGGTTCGCCGGGTTGCTTGAGCAAGGCTTCGAGCAAACGGCTTTCGGAGACGGTGAGGGTGAATTCCTGTTCGTCGATGCTGACCACGCCGCGCACCGGGCTGAAACACAGGTCGCCCAGTTCGAGCTGGCTCGACGCCGCCGCCGGGTGGCTGCGGCGCAGCACCGCGCGCAGGCGGGCAGTCAGTTCCCGCGGGTCGCAGGGTTTGGCCAGGTAATCGTCGGCGCCCAGTTCCAGGCCGAGGATGCGGTCCAGCGGTTCACCGCGTGCCGAGAGCATCAGCACCGGCAGGTCCGGGTGATCGCTGCGCAATTGCTTGAGCAGCTCCAGGCCGCTGCCGTCGGGCAGCATCACGTCCAGCACCACGGCGGCCGGCGAGGTTTCCGCCAAGGCGCGGCGGGCGCTCTGGCCGTCGTGGCAGGCGCGCACTTGAAAGCCTTCCTGGCTCAACCAACTGCTCAGCAGCTCACACAGCTCCTGGTCATCATCAATCAGTAACAGCTCGCTCATGACTCACTCAATTTAGCCATTGTCGACGTTTTCGACTTGCCCCACTGGCGAAGATACCGCAGAGCAGCGCCAATAGCGCTACTCCACCGCCCGTGACGAACCACTGCTGCTGATCGGTCAGCCAGCGCGGCGACGGGTTGGCCTGGGCTTCCTTGAGTTGCAGCTTGAGGCGCTGGTTCTCTTGGCGCAACCGGGTCAACTGCGCGCTTTCCCGTTCAGCGTCGGCACTTTGCAGTTGTTTGTTCAGTTCTTCTCGTTGCTGTTCGCTGACTTTCAAGCGCTGCTGCAACTCGGCAATCTGGCTGCCGGCGCTCAGGGATAACGGCGTCGCGCCACTCTCTTCACCGTGGGCGGGGGCTACGATCGACAACGTCACCAACATCAGACACAACGGACCCTTGCGCATCACGACTCCCATTTCCAATCGAGTTATTGGAAACGTTGTCGGCCGGCAAACGAGAATAATGAGCGATTGAGAGCGCGATGAACCGAGAAGGTTCATCGCGTCGGGGGAGATTTACGGCAGGACTTGCTTGAACGGCTTGACCGACACGCTGGCATAGACGCCGGCGGCGATGTACGGATCGGCGTCGGCCCAGGCCTGGGCGACGCTCAGGGAGGCGAATTCGGCGACGATCAGGCTGCCGGTGAAACCTGCGGCGCCCGGATCATTGCTGTCCACCGCCGGGTTCGGCCCGGCCAGCACGATGCGGCCTTCGCCCTTGAGCACTTGCAGGCGTTCGAGGTGCGCCGGGCGTGCGGCGAGGCGGGCTTCCAGGGAGTTGGCGACGTCTGTGGCAACGATAGCGTAGAGCATGTCAGTCCTCGGTTTTTGGCGTGGTGGTGTCGGCGTCGTGCAGGTGGCGGGACAGGTAGATGCCCTGGCCCACCAGGAACAGCAGGGTCATGCCCAGGCTGCCGAACACTTTGAAATCGACCCAGTAGCTCTGGAAGGTGAACGCCACGAACAGGTTGGCGGCGCCGCAAAACAGGAAAAATGCGATCCAGGCAATGTTCAGGCGCAGCCACACCGGCTCCGGCAGGGTCAGGGCGTGGCCCATGATGCGCTTGATCAGCAGGCGGTCGCCGATGAAGTGGCTGCCAATGAAGGCCAGGGCAAACAGCCAGTTGACTACCGGGGCTTTCCACTTGAGGAAGGTTTCGCTGTGGAACGCCAGGGTCAGGCTACCGAAGACCAGGCAGGCGATCAGCGTCAGCCATTGGCTTTTTTCGAGCTTGCGCTGGGTGATGAACAAGGTGCCATAGACCACCAGGGAGCTGATGATCAGCATCGCGGTGGCGCTGTAAATACCGCCTACAGTCAACTCATGGCCGGCAATGTCGACGACCCGTGGATCGATTTTATAGACGATGAAAAACAGCAGGAGCGGGATGAAGTCGATGAATTGTTTCACAGTGGCAGCCAGAAGCAGGATGTGGCGGCATAATAACAAACATATGGGCGCGCGATAGCGCCAGCTGATTTGAGGTTACACATCCCCGTGAATGTTGATTTGCACTGCCATAGCACGGCCTCCGATGGCGCCCTGGCGCCGGCGATCCTGGTTGCGCGTGCGTTCGAGAAAGGCGTGCGAGTCCTGGCCCTGACCGATCACGACACCCTCGAAGGCCTCGAAGAAGCGCGCGGGGCCGCGACGGCGTTGGGGATGCAACTGGTCAACGGCGTCGAATTGTCCTGCACCTGGGGCGGTGCGACCATTCATGTGCTGGGTTACGGTTTCGACGTGTTGGCCCCGCCGTTGGTCGATGCCATCGCGCAACTGCACGATGGCCGCTGGCTGCGGTCCGAAGAAATAAGCCGCAAGCTTGAGCTCAAAGGCATGCCCGGCGCCCTCGAAGGCGCCCGGGCGATCCAGCAGGCACTCGGCGACAGCGGCAACGCGCCGGCCCGTCCGCATTTCGCCGACTGGATGGTGCGGGAAGGTTTCGTCAAGGATCGCGCCGAGGCGTTTCGCAAGTGGTTGGGGGCGGGCAAGCTCGGGGACGTCAAGCAACACTGGCCGACCCTGGAGGAGACCGTGGCGACCTTGCGGGCCGCCAATGCCTGGGTCAGCCTCGCGCACCCCTGGCACTATGATTTCACCCGCAGCAAGCGCCGCCGACTGATTGCCGACTATATTCAAGCAGGTGGTCACGCGATCGAAGTGGTCAATGGCCATCAGCCTGCGGAGCAAGTGGGCAGCCTGGCGATTCTTGCTCGTGAGTTTGGTCTGCTGGTCACGGCTGGCAGTGATTTCCATGGCCCTGGTGGCTGGTCCGAGATCGGCGAGTATCGCCCGCTCCCGGAAGATCTGCCGCCGCTCTGGTATCGATTCAAACATGACCCAGTCGTCATTCCCGTCTGAACAGGTAGAGAACGTGAGTCAATTTTTCCAGATTCATCCGGAAAACCCGCAAGCGCGCCTGATCAAACAGGCGGTTGAAATCATCCGCAACGGCGGGGTGGTGATCTATCCGACCGACTCGTCCTACGCCATTGGTTGCCAGATTGGCGACAAGAATGCCGTGGAGCGGGTGCGCCGGCTGCGCGGGCTCGATGACAAGCACAACTTCGCGCTGATTTGCAGCGACCTGTCGCAACTGGGGCTGTTTGCCAAGATCGACACCGGCACGTTCCGCATTCTTAAAGCCCATTTGCCGGGGCCCTACACCTTTATTCTCAACGCCACCCGCGAAGTGCCACGGCTGTTGCTGCACGCCAAGAAACGCACCATCGGCCTGCGGGTGCCAAGCCATCCGATTGCCCTGGCGCTGCTGGCCGAGTTGGGCGAGCCGCTGATGAGCGTGACCCTGATCATGCCCGGCGACACCGATCCGTTGAGCGATCCCTACGAAATGCGCCAGATGCTCGAGCATCAGGTTGACCTGATCATCGACGGCGGTTTTGGCGGGATCAAGGCGTCGACCGTGATTAACCTGGCCGATGGCGACCCGGAAGTGATCCGCGTTGGTTGCGGCGACCCCGCGCCTTTCATGGTCGAGGCCTAGATGTCCGCAGTGGAAACCGTCGACAGCCAGGCCGGTGCTCAACAAGAGCTGCCGTTCGCTATGGTCTATGGCCAGGCGGTCATGGAAATGCCGCTGGACCTGTACATTCCGCCGGACGCCCTGGAAGTCTTCCTTGAAGCCTTCGAAGGCCCGCTCGACCTGCTGCTGTACCTGATCCGCAAACAGAACATCAACATCCTCGACATCCCGGTGGCGGAAATCACTCGTCAGTACATGGGCTATGTCGAGTTGATGCAGTCGGTGCGCCTGGAGCTCGCTGCCGAATACCTGGTGATGGCCGCCATGCTGGCGGAAATCAAGTCGCGGATGCTGCTGCCCCGCGCTGAAACCATCGAGGACGAGGAAGACGACCCCCGGGCCGAACTGATCCGCCGCTTGCAGGAATACGAGCGTTTCAAGGCCGCCGCCGAAGGCATCGATAACTTGAGCCGGGTCGGTCGCGACGTGGTGGTGCCCAAGCTCGACGCCCCAGAGGCACGGGCGCGCAAGCTGTTGCCGGACGTCAGCCTCGAAGAATTGTTGATGTCCATGGCCGAGGTGCTGCGCCGGGGCGACATGTTCGAAAGTCACCAGGTCAGCCGCGAAGCGCTGTCCACCCGCGAACGCATGAGCGATGTGCTCGACCGCCTCAAGGGCGGCGGCTTTGTCCCGTTCGTCGAGCTGTTTACCGCTGAAGAAGGGCGCCTGGGGGTGGTGGTGACGTTTATGGCGATCCTCGAACTGGTCAAGGAATCCTTGGTCGAGCTGGTGCAGAATGAGCCGTTTGCGGCGATCCATGTCCGGGCCCGAGCCGAATAACGAGCACATTGAATGAATCTGACTGAACCCCGCGAACTGGCGCCGCTGCTTGAAGCCTTCCTGCTGGCCTCGGGAAAGCCGCAATCCCTGGAGCGCCTGTTCGAATTGTTCGAAGAAGGCGAGCGCCCGGAACCGCCGGTTTTCAAGAAAGCCCTGACGATTCTCGGCAAGTCCTGCGACGGCCGTGCCTATGAGCTGAAGGAAGTCGCCTCCGGCTACCGCCTGCAGATCCGCGAAAAGTTTGCGCCCTGGGTCGGTCGGCTGTGGGAAGAACGTCCGCAGCGCTATTCCCGGGCGATGCTGGAAACCATGGCCCTGATTGCCTATCGCCAGCCGATTACCCGGGGCGAGATCGAGGACGTGCGGGGCGTCGCGGTCAACAGCCACATCGTCAAGACCTTGCTCGAGCGCGAGTGGATTCGCGTCGTCGGCTACCGCGACGTGCCCGGTAAACCGGCGATGTTCGCCACCACCAAGGCCTTTCTCGATCACTTCAACCTGAAGAACCTCGACGATTTGCCGCCCTTGGCCGAGCTGCGGGAAATGGAGGCCGAACCGGACCTCGACTTCGACGACGCCCCGGTTCCCGCCAGCCTGCAAGAACAGGCCGACGCCAGCACCGAGCCCGAAGAGCCCAAGGAAGAAACCAGCTTCCACACCCTCTTGCTGGAATTGGACACCATGGAGGAGGGGATCAAGACCGACTTTGACGACCTGTTGCGTGATGGGGCGGTGACGGAGGGCGACGCCGACGTTGAGGCTATGGTTGTGGCTAAGCCTGAAGCTGAACCGGAGGTTGAAGCCGAAGCCGATGACGATATCGAGCAGCCGCTGCCTACCCCGGAGTTCGACGCTGAACTCGAAGACGATGATGTCCTGCAACCCGTGCCCACCCCGGAGTTCGATGCCGAGTCTGACGAAGAACCGGAAGAAGACATTCTCGGCGTGGCCGAGGCCCGGGAAAAACTGCTGGCTGCCGTCGCCGCCCTGCAAAAACCTGCGTTGAGCGACGAAGAAGCCGAAGCCCTGGCGCTGGCCGAAGCCATCGAGGCCGAACGCCGCGAACTAGAGGACTGACGCAGTATTCATGGACGACGCGATCCCTGTGGGAGTGGGCTTGCCCGCGATTGCGGTGGGTCAGCCATCAATGATGTCGACTGACACACCCTCATCGCGAGCAAGCTCGCTCCCACAGGGTTTTGTGTTGACTGGAGTATCGATGAGCTCAACCAAAGACCCCTGCATCAGCCTGTGCAAGTTCGATGACGACATCTGCATCGGCTGTGGCCGCAGCAAACGCGAGATCAAGGCCTGGAAGAAGCTCGACAAGGCTGACAAGCGCACGGTGCTGGCCGAGGCCTCGTTGCGGCTCATCAAGCTGGGTGCCACCGGTCGGCGGAAAAAATAACCGGCGGTCGATCAGCTAGTCTCTGATGCGCGAACGTCGCCATGAGCGTATGATTCGCGACCCTTCGGCGATCCCTTCGCCCGAGTACCCGCTTTCAACACCTCAGGCCCTCGCATCGAGGCGCCCTGAACTGACCACACCGGGAGGTGCCCAGATGAGTGACATCAATCAGAAAGACGACCAGGAAATCGGCCCAGCAGGCGAAAAACTGCAGAAAGTCCTCGCCCGTATCGGCGTCGGCTCGCGCCGTGACGTCGAAGCCTGGATCAGCCACGGCCGGATCAAGGTCAACGGCAAGGACGCGACCCTCGGCCTGCGTGTCGACTTGCACGACGCCATCACCATCGATGGCAGGGTGATCAAGCGCGAAGAGGCCGCCGAGTCGGTCCGCCGCGTGATCATGTACAACAAGCCCGACGGCGAAATCTGCACCCGTGACGACCCGGAAGGCCGTCCGACCGTGTTCGACAAGATGCCTAAGCCGAAAGAAGGCCGCTGGATCAACATCGGTCGTCTCGACATCAACACCACCGGCCTGCTGATGTTCACCACCGACGGTGAACTGGCTAACCGGCTGATGCACCCGTCCTACGAGATGGACCGTGAATACGCGGTACGTGTCCGTGGTGAAGTCGACGACGAGATGATCGAACGCCTGAAAGCCGGCGTGGTGCTCGAAGACGGCCCGGCCAAGTTCACCGACATCAAGCAAGCGCCGGGTGGCGAAGGTTTCAACCACTGGTACCACTGCGTGGTGATGGAAGGTCGCAACCGTGAAGTGCGTCGCCTGTGGGAATCCCAGGGCTTGGTGGTCAGCCGCTTGAAGCGCGTGCGTTTCGGCCCGGTGTTCCTCAACTCCGACCTGCCGATGGGCCGCTGGCGCGAAATGAGCCAGTACGAAGTTGACATTCTCAGCGCGGAAGTCGGTCTGACCCCCGTGGCGATGCCGCAAATGACTGCCAAGGGCAAGGACAAGCTCGAGCGCATGCAGCGTAAATCGTCGCGCCCGGTGGGCAAGACTGAACGCGTGCGTACCTTGCGCCCCGCCGCAGGTGCCCCGGCAGCCGGCCCGCGTGCTCCCCGTGAGCCGAAGATCGAAGGCGAGCGCCCGGCCCGCAAGCCAGTCGCCCCACGCGCTGATGGCGAGCGTGGCCCACGGGCTCCGCGCCCGGCCAATGGTCGCACCGAGCGCGGTGCTCCTGCTGGTCGTGGCACGCCGGTCGCTGATCGCCCTGCCGACACCAAGCGCCCGGCCAAGCCAGCGCCGAAGTCCAAGCGTCCGGGCATCGTCCTGGTCGACAAGGACGCACCGTCGGGCAAGCGCCGTGGCGCACCGGCCGGTTCGGGCCAGCGTCCGGGCTTTGGTCGTCGCAAGCCGGAATGAAGCAGCAGTAGGCTTTAAGCGGCAAGCTCCAAGTAAAAACGCCAACCTTCGGGTTGGCGTTTTTTTTGCGCGGGCGAACGTGGCGGCGGGCTCGCGATGTGGCGACAGGCCACCCCAGGCATTGACACGCGGATACAAGCGGCGTCTGGCAGCCGAGGGTGACGGGTGTACAATGCGCCGCGTTTTACCTGTGACCTCCTGCGCAGCTGCGCAACTCTCAAGGCTATCCGTCTTGTTCACTCCGTCGCGTCACGAGCGCGGCGGGTTCGATTTCGTCACAGATAAAAACAAAACAGGTGACGCATGACCGTTGTAAAAACGCTGAACCCTCCTTCAGGCGAGCTGAAGCGCGGCTTGAAAAATCGCCATATTCAACTGATCGCCCTCGGTGGCGCGATCGGTACCGGCCTGTTTCTCGGCTCGGCCGGTGTGCTCAAATCCGCAGGTCCGTCGATGATCCTCGGCTACGCCATTTGCGGCTTCATTGCTTTCATGATCATGCGCCAACTGGGCGAAATGATTGTCGAGGAACCCGTAGCCGGCTCCTTCAGCCACTTCGCGCACCAATACTGGGGCGGCTTCGCCGGGTTCCTGTCGGGCTGGAACTGCTGGATTCTCTACATCCTGGTCGGCATGTCGGAACTGACCGCAGTCGGTAAATATATCCACTACTGGGCGCCGCACATTCCGACCTGGGTGTCGGCCGCCGGCTTCTTTGTCTTGATCAATCTGATTAACCTGGCCAACGTCAAAGTCTTCGGCGAGGCCGAGTTCTGGTTTGCGATCATTAAAGTCGTGGCGATTGTCGGCATGATCGCCTTGGGCAGTTACCTGCTGGTCAGCGGCCACGGCGGCCCGCAGGCGTCGGTGAGTAACCTGTGGTCCCACGGTGGTTTCTTCCCCAACGGTGTCAGCGGGTTGGTGATGGCCATGGCGATCATCATGTTCTCCTTCGGCGGCCTGGAAATGCTCGGTTTCACCGCTGCCGAGGCCGACCAGCCGAAGACCGTGATTCCCAAGGCAATCAACCAGGTGATCTACCGGATCCTGATTTTCTACATCGGCGCCTTGGTGATCCTGCTGTCGCTTACTCCTTGGGACAGCTTGCTGGCCACCCTCAACGCGTCGGGCGACTCCTATAGCGGCAGTCCGTTCGTGCAGGTGTTCTCGATGCTTGGCAGCACCACCGCCGCGCACATCCTCAATTTTGTGGTCCTGACCGCAGCGCTGTCGGTGTATAACAGCGGCACCTACTGCAACAGCCGCATGCTGCTGGGTATGGCTGAACAAGGCGATGCGCCGAAAGCCCTGGCGAAGATCGACAAGCGCGGCGTACCGGTGCGCTCGATCCTTGCCTCGGCGGCGGTGACCGTGGTGGCGGTGCTGCTCAACTACTTGATCCCGCAACACGCGCTGGAGTTGCTGATGTCGCTGGTGGTCGCCACCTTGGTGATCAACTGGGCGATGATCAGTTACTCGCACCTCAAGTTCCGCCAGCACATGAACAAGACCGGCCAGACGCCGCTGTTCAAGGCGCTGTGGTATCCCTACGGCAATATCATCTGCCTGGCATTCGTGGCGTTCATTCTCGGCGTGATGCTGCTGATCCCGGGGATCCAGATCTCGGTGTACGCGATCCCGGTGTGGGTGGTGTTCATGGGAGTCTGTTACTGGATCAAGAACAAACGTCGTGGGCAGTCCTGAGCAACCCCAACCCTGGTACCGACATCCATGCTGGTGATTTCCAACAACGTGCAGTTGCCCGACAGTGAGATCGAGCTGACGGCCATCCGCGCCCAGGGCGCCGGTGGACAGAACGTCAACAAAGTCTCCAGTGCGGTGCACCTGCGCTTTGACATCCCGGCGTCGTCCTTGCCCGAGTTCTACAAGCAGCGGTTGTTGGCGCTGCGCGACAGCCGCATCACCAGCGACGGCGTGTTGATCCTCAAGGCCCAGCAATACCGGACGCAGGAAGCCAATCGCGCCGATGCGCTGGAACGGCTGGTGGAGCTGATCCTCAGCGCCACCAAAGTCGAAAAGAAACGGCGCCCGACCAAGCCGACCCTGGGCTCGAAAACCCGCCGGCTAGAATCCAAGACCAAGCGCGGCAGCATCAAGGCAGGGCGTGGGAAGGTGGATTTCTAGCGGGATTTGCGCTCTTCGCGGTATTTCTCGTCCAACTGCCTGGGTGCCTGGCGATACAGGTAAACACTCAGCAGCAAGCCACCCAGTGCGGCGAGGGCGGCGAACAAGAAGATCGAGGCGAAGCCGAACCCGGCGGCGATGGCCCCGGCCAACGGCCCGGTAATCCCCAGCGACAAATCGATGAACAGCGAATAAGCCCCCACGGCCGCGCCACGGCTGGAGGCGGGCACCAGGTTCACCGCTTCCACCCCCAGCGCCGGGAACACCAGCGAGAAGCCAAAGCCACTCAGCGCCGCGCCGGCCAAGGCCCAGTGGGCGTCCGGGGCTAGCCACAACAACAGCAGGCCAAGGGTTTCCACCGATAGACACGCAATCGCCACGCGAAAGCCGCCGAGGCGGTTGATCAGATTGCCGAACAGCAACCGTGCACCGATGAAACTGGCGCCGAACAGACTCAGGCACAGCACCGCGTTCTGCCAATGCTGGGTGGCGTAATACAGGGTAATGAAGGTGGCGATGGTGCCGAAGCCAATTGAGCCCAGGGCCAGGCCGCAGCCATGGGGGAACACCCGCCCCAGTACATGCATGAACGGCAGGCGTTCGCCGGCGACGATCGGCGCCGCAGTCTTTGGCCAGGCCAGCAACAGGCCCAGCGCCGCCAGCAAGACGATGCCGACGCCCATACTCCATAAGCCCAGCGCATTGACCAACAACACGCCCAGCGGTGCGCCGATGGCGATGGCGCCATAGCTGGCGATGCCATTCCAGGAAATAACCTTGGCGGTGTTCGCCGCACCGACCCGGCCGATGCCCCAACCAATTGCACCGGAACCCACCAGGCTTTCCGCGCTACCGAGCACCAGCCGTCCCAGCAACAGGCTGATCAGGCTGAGCATGGGGAGACTTTGCGTCCAGGCTGAAATCAACATGAATACGCCACTTAGGCCGCAGCCGACTAAGCCATACATCACCGCGAGCTTGCTGCCCTTGTTGTCGATGATTTTCCCGGCGTAAGGACGGCTGAGCAGGGTGGCCAGGTATTGCACGCTGATCACCAGGCCGGCGATCACCGCGCCGAAGCCCAGGTCGCTATGGACGTAACCCGGCAATACGGCCAAGGGAATGCCGATGTTGAGGTAGCCGATAAAGGTAAACAGGACGATGGAGACGACTTGCAGCGTGACCGCCAGGGGGCGCTGGGTTTCTGACATGGGTAAAGGTCCACGGGACAGCAGGATAGATAGGCTGCTTATGATAGCGGCGCAAACCGCTCAGGGGCGTGGGAAAAGTAAAACTATTTGCCGAGTGGCCGACATCAGGGCTTGGCTGGAGCGACCAATTGCGTGGTGACCAGGGCGGCGAGGGCGTTTTCTTCGGTGCCGAAGCGGGCCAGCAGCGCGGCCTGTTTTTCCGGGGACAGACGATTCCAAATATCGATCATCTTCTCGGTGGTGCCGATCAGCACGTTGGCCTGGGTGTCGCTGAAGTCGTCGGTCATGAGGGTGTCTCGAGGTTCAGGCGGTGTGGAAAGCGCATCTTAGCGCTTTCCACACGGTCTGGTACGGCGGGTGTTTCAGTCTTCGCTGTCAGCCTGGCGACTGTCAGCTGCTTCTTTCGGCTCGGGCTTGTCGGCACCGGCTTGTTGCGGGGGTGTCTGCTCAGTTTCGTGCAGGCTTGGGAAGGGGAGATTAGGGATCTCGTGCATGTTTCGCGCTCCTCGCAAAGTCTGTGGATAGATCTGGTAGATCCGCGCTTTTACAAAGCTTGGGCAGGATACAGCACGGGAAATGACAAACTGAGTTTTATCTCGGATTTGTGCGACGGATGGCCGCACCCTCATTGTCGAGGTCCACAAAAAACCCATGTGGGAGGGATTATTTGCAGACTTGGGCAATCGCCTCGGCCAGTGCGTCCAGGCGTGTCGCATCGATCCCCGCAACGTTGGCCCGGCCGGTGCCGACCATGTACACGCTGTGGTGGTCACGCAGTTGCTTGACCTGATCCGGTGATAAGCCAGTGTAGGAAAACATCCCGCGTTGCACGCCAATGTGCGCGAAGCGTTCGCGCAGGCCATGGGGTTCGAGGGCTTCGAGCAAGCCGCTGCGCAACTGGGCGATGCGCAAACGCATGGCTTCCACTTCGTCGGCCCACAGGGTTTTAAGCTGCGGGTCGCCGAGGATGGTCGCTACCACTGCCGCGCCGTGATCCGGCGGTGTCGACCACAGGTTGCGGGCGATGTTGGCCAGTTGGCTGCGGACGTCGATCAGCTTTTCCGCGTCCTGGGTGCAAACGATCAGCGCCCCGGTGCGGTCGCTGTACAGGCCGAAGTTCTTCGAGCAGGAACTGGTGATCAACACTTCCGGCAGTTCCTTGGCGAACAGTCGCACCGCCCAGGCGTCGGCCTCCAGGCCATCGCCAAAGCCTTGGTAGGCAAAGTCGATCAGCGGCAACAAGCCACGGCTGCGAACCACGTCCAGTACCCGGCGCCAATCTTCGTGGGACAAATCGAAGCCGGTCGGGTTGTGACAGCAGGCGTGCAGCAGCACCACGTCGCCCTTGGGGATCTGGTTCAGGGTCGCCAGCATCGCTTCGATGTCGAGGCGATTGTCACTGCCAACGTACGGGTAGTGACTGACCTTGAGCCCGGCGATGGTGTAGATGGTTTCGTGGATCGGCCAAGTCGGGTTGCTCAACCAGATGCCGCGCCCCGGCAGGCACTGGGCGATGAAGTCGGCACTTAGGCGCAGCGCGCCGGTGCCGCCCGGGGTTTGGGTGGCGCCGACCCGATGCTCGGCGATCAGCGGCGAATCGGCGCCGAGCACCAGGGCGTTGATGCCCTTGCCGAACTCGGTAAAGCCGTGGCCGCCGATGTAGGTCTTGGTGTTCTGCCGATCCACCAGGCGCTGTTCGGCGATCTTCACCGATTGCAGCACCGGGGTCAGGCCCTGGGCATCTTTATAGACGCCGACGCCAAGGTCGAATTTGCGCGGATTGGGGTCCTGCGCGTAGGCCTCCATCAGCCCGAGGATCGGGTCGCCGGGAACTCGACCAATGGCGTCGAAATGCATTATTTACGGCCCTCTGCGTCCTTGGCCACGTCGTCGGTGCGGGCAGCCATGATGAAATCGTTGCGGTGCAAGCCCTTGATCGAGTGGCTCCACCAGGTGACGGTGACTTTGCCCCACTCGGTCAGCAAGCCCGGGTGATGGCCTTCCGCTTCGGAAATTGCGCCGACCGCGTTGGTGAACGCCAGGGCGTGCTTGAAATTCTTGAACAGGAAGACTTTCTCCAACTGCATGACACTGTCGCGCACTTCGATGTTCCAGTCCGGGATCTGCTTGATCAGGACCGGCAGTTCTTCGTCGCTGACTTGTGGCGCGTCGGCGCGGCAGGCTTCGCAATGGGCTTGGTTCAATGTGGACATGATGTGTTCCTGAAATCGAAGGTGTAGAAAACGTTCGTCAGTGCCGCCACGCTAAAGCAAAGCGCGGGTCGGCGACAGACTCACTTTGTGTCGAAATGAGCAGGTCAGGCTGCCTTGGGCGGAAATTTCGGCGCGTGCAAACCCAACTGCATGCCTTGCTTGACCATGCCCATGATGTCTTCGTGGGCCAGGTCGAACAGGCGCTTGAGGTTCGGCAAGACGAAATAGAGCGGTTGCAGAATGTCGATGCGATACGGCGTGCGCATGCATTCCAGCGGGTCGAAGGCTTGGTGCTCGGGTTCGCTGGACAGGCTGTACACGGTTTCTTTCGGCGAGGACAGAATGCCGCCACCGTAGATGCGCTGGCCTTGCGGTGTGTCCACCAGGCCGAACTCGATGGTCATCCAGTACAGCCGCGCCAGGTACACCCGTTCTTCCTTGGTCGCCTGAAGGCCAAGTTTGCCGTAGGTGTGGGTGAATTCGGCAAACCAGGGATTGGTCAGCAACGGGCAGTGGCCAAAGATCTCGTGGAAAATATCCGGCTCTTGCAGGTAATCCAGCTCTTCGCGGGTGCGGATAAACGTCGCCACCGGAAACTGCTTGTTGGCGAGCAATTCAAAAAACGTCTGGAAAGGAATCAGCGCCGGAACCCGAGCCACTTGCCAGCCGGTGGTCTCGCCGAGCACCTGATTGATTTCGCTTAATTGGGGAATGCGGTCGTGGGGCAGAGCGAGTTTTTCGATACCGTCCAGGTACTCCTGGCACGCCCGACCTTCGATCACTTTCAACTGGCGCGTGATCAGGGTGTTCCATACCGCATGTTCTTCGGCGGGGTAGTCGATAAAACCTTGCGCGTCGGGCTCGCGAGCCACGTACTGCGTCTGCTTCATGCTGCTCTCCTGCGAGGGATTCGTTGTTGTTATGACCTGCGATGAACAAGAGATAACCCGAAGGGGCAGGAAGTTGCAGTGGGGTAGAGGTGCAACCAGCGGCAAAAAGGACACTTCGTCGTAAAGTTTTCGTTACGAAACGATCCATTTCACGTAAAGCCTACGATTACTGGGTGGGAAAAGCTCGATGGCTGTCACATAATCTTGACAGTTATCTGGGCGTCGCTGACGAAAGATCGCGCCGCCCTCCTGCGGGAGCGGACTCGCTGCCACAGCGTTCATGGTCGTCCTGCACTTTAATCATCGTCATCCGGGCCTTTTTCCATGCGTATCAAAGTCCATTGCCAGAACCGCATCGGCATCCTGCGCGACATCCTCAACCTGCTGGTGGAATACGGCATCAACGTCGCTCGGGGTGAGGTCGGCGGTGAGCACGGCAATGCGATTTACCTGCATTGCCCAAACTTGATCAATCTGCAGTTCCAGGCCCTGCGGCCAAAGTTTGAAGCCATCGCCGGGGTGTTCGGGGTCAAGCGCGTCGGGCTGATGCCCAGCGAGCGACGTCACATGGAATTGAATGCCTTGCTCGGCGCCCTGGAGTTCCCGGTGCTGTCGATCGATATGGGCGGTTCCATCGTCGCCGCCAACCGCGCGGCCGCGCAACTGCTCGGGGTGCGGGTGGACGAGGTGCCGGGGATTCCACTGTCGCGCTACGCCGAGGATTTCGACCTGCCGGAACTGGTGCGCGCCAACAAGTCGCGGATCAACGGGCTGCGGGTCAAGGTCAAGGGTGATGTGTTCCTGGCCGACATTGCGCCGTTGCAATCCGAGCATGACGACAGCGAGGCCATGGCCGGCGCGGTCTTGACCCTGCACCGTGCCGACCGCGTCGGCGAGCGGATCTACAACGTGCGCAAACAGGAACTGCGCGGCTTCGACAGCATCTTCCAAAGCTCCAAGGTGATGGCGGCGGTGGTGCGCGAGGCCCGGCGCATGGCGCCATTGGATGCGCCGCTATTGATAGAAGGCGAGACCGGCACCGGCAAGGAGTTATTGGCGCGGGCCTGCCACCTCGCCAGCCCGCGAGGGCAGTCGCCGCTGATGGCGCTCAACTGCGCCGGCCTGCCGGAATCCATGGCCGAGACCGAGTTGTTCGGCTATGGCCCCGGCGCGTTCGAAGGGGCGCGGGCAGAAGGCAAGCTCGGGCTGCTGGAATTGACGGCCGGGGGAACGCTGTTTCTCGACGGCGTCGGGGAAATGAGTGCGCGCTTGCAGGTGAAGTTGTTGCGCTTTTTGCAGGACGGATGCTTCCGTCGTGTGGGCAGTGATGAAGAGGTGTACCTGGATGTGCGGGTGATTTGCGCGACCCAGGTGGACTTGTCCGAATTGTGCGCCCGTGGCGAGTTTCGCCAGGATCTGTATCACCGCTTGAACGTACTGTCCCTGCACATCCCGCCGCTGCGCGAATGCCTCGACGGCTTGCCGCCGCTGGTGGAACACTTCCTCGACCAGGCCAGTCGGCAGATCGGTTGCCCGTTGCCGAAACTGGCGCCAGCGGCCCTGGAGCGCCTGAGTCGTTACCACTGGCCGGGCAACGTCCGCCAACTGGAAAACGTATTGTTCCAGGCAGTGTCCCTGTGCGAAGGCGGCACGGTAAAGGCCGAGCACATTCGCCTGCCGGACTACGGCGTGCGTCAGCCCCTCGGGGACTTTTCCTTGGACGGCGGGCTGGACGCGATTGTCGGGCGGTTCGAAAAAGCAGTGCTGGAACGCCTGTATGCCGAGCACCCGAGCAGCCGGCAGTTGGGTAAGCGTCTGGGGGTTTCGCACACCACCATTGCCAATAAATTGCGCGAGTACGACGTTGGAAAAGCAGACTCCTAGCGGACATTTGCGTTCTTTGTGGCAGCGGGTCTTTGTGATGAGCGGGCTTTTGTGGTGAGGGGGCTTGCCCCCGTTGGGCTGCGAAGCAGGCCCCTGCAATCTTCCTCATTTACCCAGTGGTCTGGATTGACGACTGCTGCGCAGCCGAACGGGGGCAAGCCCCCTCGCCATACTGTTTTGTGTTGACCGACACTTGCCACCAAACGGCATAACACCGCCGGTTTTTCGTCTCTGATACAAATCCAGAATCCCCGCTTTCTCCCGCAAGCCCCGTGTTTGCCGGGTCCGGCGCCGTCAGAAAAAAGTTGGTCTGCTAATTGCTTATGGCTCAGCAGTACAGCGGTGGGCGGCAAACGTCCGGCATGCAGAGGAAAGACTGTGGACAAGTACCTTTATGTGGCAATGACCGGCGCCAGCCAGAATGCGCTGGCGCAAAAGGCTCATGCCAACAACCTGGCGAACATCTCCACCAACGGTTTTCAGAAGGACCTGGAGCAGGCCCGTTCGATGCCGGTGTTTGGTGACAGCTTTCCGGCGCGAGCCTTTGCGATGACCGAACGTCCTGCCACCGACTTCAGCCCCGGCTCGATGGTGGAAACCGGTCGCGACCTCGACGTCGCCGTGACCGGCAACGGCTGGATCGCCGTGCAGAACCCCAATGGCGGTGAAAGCTATGTGCGCACCGGCAGCCTCAACATCGACGCCCTCGGCGTTTTGCGCGCCGGCAACGGCATGCCGGTGATGGGCAACGGCGGGCCGATTGCAGTGCCGCCAGAGCAGCAGATCGAAATCGGCGAAGACGGCACCATCAGTATCCGCGCCATGGGCGAAGGCCCGCGGGTGATGGCGGAAGTCGACCGCATCAAGCTGGTCAACCCGGACATCAAGAACATCACCAAAGGCCTGGACGGTTCGATCCAGACCAAGGACGGCCGGCCGGCGCAGGCCGATGCCGACGTCAAGCTGGTCTCCGGTTTCCTGGAATCGAGCAACGTCAATGCCGTGGAAGAAATGACCTCGGTGCTGGCCCTGGCCAAGCAGTTCGAGCTGCACATCAAGATGATGAACACCGCCAAAGACGATGACCAGGCCATGGCTCGGGTCTTGCAGATCAGCTAATTATCATTACGTCG